>ENA-UOYA01000798-UOYA01000798.1-activated-sludge-metagenome-genome-assembly--contig:-NODE-798-length-37269-cov-7.446579_pt1 | contig 37269 bp, 27 predicted proteins | sample MGYA00238163_ERZ764804 | MGnify/ENA primary metagenome ERZ764804 (study PRJEB28919, sample SAMN05720223) | activated sludge metagenome | isolation source: Anaerobic digester | place: Hong Kong...
TTCTGGCGTTTCTTGCCCTTTTGCCCTCTTGTAGAATCAATAACTTACGTGTTTTTAGTGGGGGTGCGGCGTTCAAGTCCCCCTCTCCGCACCATTTTAAGGCCCGTAGCTGCAATCAGTTACGGGCCTTACTTATTTCTTGTGCCGGTTTTGTGCCCGGGTCCACGGCCCGCATGAGCCTGGTGGCCTTTTCCGGCCGCGCCCCGGGCGTCAGCTTCAATACGCGCTCCTTTGGCTCCTCTGCGTCCAAGCGGCACAGATGCAGAGCGCTTACGTCTGTTCGCCATCAGGTAGACTCCATGCACGGCACTGGGTAGGGTTGAGTCACAGAATGCCCCCGCACAGCCGCCAGGGGCGCGTTCCATTGTCTTTTCTTTCGCTCTTCATCTAAAGAGTTACCAATGAGGGCCGATCTATCGGAGGGAGCATTTACGATGAACAACACCGTTCTGTCGGCTATTCTGTTCCTTCTTGCAAACGCGTGCTTGAGCCTGTACCTCTTGCGGCGCCAAAAACGAAAACTGACAGAGGGTTGGACTTGTACCGGAGCGCCTCCGATGTACCCGCCGCAGCGCGAGCCTTTCGGTGACCCGGGCGACTCCTCACTGAGTTTGTCTCGCCTGTTTCCGGACGTTTTTACCTCGTCGCCGAGGTCCGCAAATTCGTCCGCATCATTTTCTATGTCCGCCCGAGAATCCGGAACAATATAAACCGCCGTTTCCTCGCGGCGCGGCCTGAGCCTGTGGTTTGGCTACTTCGTGCTCGGAAGTTGGCCCGTCATGTATTTGCCACCTGCTGCGCCGCGCTGCACAGCGGATCAGGACCCGGCCCCGTGTGCTAGATTGCACTTCATGATGAGAAAGTGTATTTGGCTGTTAGCGGTTTTGTCGGCAGCCGTCCCGGCTCCCGCGCAGGTTTTTCGCTTCACCCGCGAGGATCTTGTGAAGTACACTGCCGGCAATCCGTACGAGCGCTTCCCGGATGGGCGGCCCAAGGTCCCCGACGAGATATTGGAGAAACTGCGCGCCCTTTGCATGGAAGATGTCTGGCCGGTTCTGCGCGCTGCGGGTTTCAATAGCCAATACGAAGGCGGATGGCGATTGCTTCAGCCCGGCAAGAAACTGGTAGGCCGTGCCGTTACCGCGCAGTACATACCTTCGAGGCCCGACGTGCACGACATCGTTGCCAAGGAAGGCGCGGCGGCAGGGCGCCAGGGCGGACAGAACCAGTGGGTCATCGACACCCTTCAGAAAGGCGATGTGCTGGTGGTGGACATTTTTGGCAAAGTCGTGAATGGCACAATCATCGGCGACAATCTGGCCACGTTCATCCACGCGGCTACAGGCGCAGGTTTCGTGATCGACGGCGGGATCCGCGATCTCGAAGGTATCCAGCCCATCGGCATGGCCGGCTACTATCGTGGCGCGGACCCTACGGCTTTCACGGACCTGATGTGCGCCGGCATCAACATTCCCGTGCGCATCGGCAAGGCCACGGTGATGCCAGGGGACATCGTGCTCGGCGACCGCGAAGGCGTCTACTTCATTCCGCCCGCGCTCGCGCAGAAGATCGTCGACCGCGCCGTCGAAACGCGCATACACGACGACTGGACGCAGATGAAATTGCGCACGGGCAAATACAAATCCAGCGACATCTACTCCACTCCCCGCGACCCCGAACTGAAACGCGAGTATGAGGAATATCGCAAGAAGCGCCTCGGGAAATAGCGCTACCTGGCCGCGGTGAGGCCCGGGATCAGCGCGTCGAGGGCCTGGTGGATCTCCTCGACAAAAACGAACTCCATGTCGCGGCGCACGTCTTCCGGGATGTCGCGCAGGTCCTTGTTGTTCGGCTTGGGCAAAACGATGCGCGATATCCCCGCGCGCCTCGCCGCCAGGACCTTTTCCTTCACCCCACCCACCGGCAGCACCAGGCCCGTCAGGGTGATCTCGCCCGTCATCGCGGTGTCCGAGCGGACAGGCTTGCCGGTGTAAAGCGATGTCAGCGCCGCTGCCATGGCCACACCAGCCGAGGGGCCGTCTTTAGGCACCGCCCCGGCCGGAATGTGTATGTGCAGGCCGGTTTTCTGGAACGTGGCAGCGTCCAGCCCGAAGTCCGCCGCATGCGCGCGCACGTAGCTTTGCGCCGCTTTCGCAGATTCCTGCATCACGTCGCCCAACTGGCCGGTGAGCGTCAGCCCCTGTCCTTCCGGCAACAGGATGGATTCGATGTACAGCACTTCGCCGCCGGCCTCGGTCCAGGCCATCCCCGTCGCCACGCCGGGTGGCAGTTCCCGGCGCGCCTGCTCGGGGAAGAAACGCTCCGGTCCCAACAGGTCTGCAAGGTCCGCGGCTTTCACCTCCACCGGCTCCATTTGCCCAGTGGCGCGGCGCAAGGCTACCTTACGCGCCACCCCTCCGATGGAGCGTTCGAGCTGCCGGAGTCCCGCTTCCCGCGTATAGCCTGAGATCATGCCGACCAGCCCCTCGTCGGTAAAACGGCAATCTTCGTCCGTGAGGCCAGTCTCTTTGAGTTGGCGCGGGATTAAGTACTTCCGCGCGATGATCATCTTCTCCTCGCGGCTGTAACCGGCCAGCCGCAGCATTTCCATACGGTCCAGCAGGGGACGCGGGATCGAATCCAGCGTGTTCGCCGTGGTGATGAAGAAGACCTTGCTCAGATCAAAAGCTAGGTCAAGGTAATTATCCCTGAATGTCTTGTTCTGCTCCGGATCCAGGATTTCCAGCAGCGCCGCCGCCGGATCGCCGCGGAAGTCGTGACCCAACTTGTCCACTTCGTCGAGCATCAGTACAGGGTTGTTGGATCCAGACCTGCGGATGGCCTGCAACACGCGGCCCGGCATGGCGCCAATATAAGTGCGCCGGTGCCCCCGTAGTTCCGCTTCGTCGTGCATGCCGCCCAGGCTCATGCGCTCGAACTTGCGCCCCATGGCGCGGGCGATGGATTGACCCAGCGATGTCTTGCCCACGCCCGGCGGGCCAACAAAGCACAGAATGGGTGCCTTCGCGCCGGGATTGAGCTTGAGCACCGCAAGGTGCTCGAGAATACGCTCCTTTACCTCTGTGAGGTCGTAATGATCGTCGTCCAGAATGCCGCGTGCGCGAGTGATGTCCAACTCGTCTTCGATACTGGTCTGCCACGGCAATTCGCACATGAATTCCAGATACGTGCGGATCACATGATAGTCTGGCGCCGCCGCTGGCAACCGCTCCAGGCGGTTCAACTCGCGCTTGGCTTCCGTCTTCGCTTCTTCGGTCAAGCCGGCCTTCTCAAGCCGTTCACGAAGCATGTCGACCTCGGCCTGTTCCGGGCTGCGCTCGCCCAGTTCCTGCTGGATCGCGCGCAGTTGCTGCCGCAGGAAGTACTCCCGCTGCTCTTTGCCCATCTCGTTCTGCACGTCGCCGGCAATCTTGCTGCGCAGCTCGAGTACCTGCACTTCGTAACGCAAGTAGGCGTGCATCAGGCGCAGCGCGTCCGCGCGGGTCTGCGCTTCCAGCAGCGATTGCTCCTTGGCCAAATCCAGGCTCAACAGCGACGCCAGGAAATACACCAGCTTTATCGGATCTTCCGACCCGGCGAGCATCCGGCTGATTTCCTGGCTCGCCTGCGGCTGCGCGATCGTGATTGCCTGCGAGGCAAGCTGCAGAACTTCCCGCTGCAGGGCCTCTACCTCCGGGCCGGTATCCTCTGGCATCGGCATGGATTGCACGCGCGCCCGCAGATACGGTTCGGTCTCGATAATGCCCAGAACGCTCACCCGCTCCAGGCCCACCACCAGGACCTCCAACGCGTGTTCTGTGCGGTTTACTTTGCGGATGGCAGCCCGGGTGCCCACCCCGTAAAGATCACCCTGCTTTGGCACGTCCGCATTTGGATCGCGCTGCGCCACCACCAGGATTTCCTTTTCCTCGGTTCCCAGGGCGGCTTCCACCGCGGCCACCGAATTGGGCCTGCCCACCGCCAGCGGCATGGGCAGGAAGGGAAACAGCGCGCTGTTTTTCAGCGGTAATGCAGGCAGCGTGTTGATGGGTTTCTTTTCAGCCATGTTGCGTCTCTTTCCCGGACGGCATTGCTGCCGAGAATTGTAATTCATCCCGGCCCGCAGCGTGACCCACCTGGACTGTCTGACCGTCTTTCAGCTCGCCGGCCAGGATCTTGCGCGCCAGCGGCGTCTCCACTTCTCTTTGGATGGCCCGCTTCAGAGGCCGCGCGCCGAAGGCGGGGTCGTAACCCGTTTTGACCAGGAACTCGCGCGCCGCCTCGCTCAACTCGAGCACGATGTGACGTTCCGCAAGCCGCGCCCGCAACGCTTCAAGCTGGATGTCCACGATCTTTTTCAGTTGCTCCTCACCGAGCGAGTGGAATTGTATGATCTCATCCACGCGGTTCAGAAATTCCGGCCGGAAGTGTGCGCGCAGGCTTTCCCGCGGATCGCCGTCCACCGGAATGTTGGACGTCATGATGAGAATCGTGTTCTTGAAGTCCACCGTGCGTCCCTGGCCGTCGGTCAGGCGCCCGTCGTCCAGGATCTGCAGCATTACATTAAAGACGTCGTGATGGGCCTTCTCGATTTCATCGAACAGCACCACCGAGTACGGCCGCCTCCGGACGGCTTCGGTGAGTTGCCCGCCTTCCTCGTAGCCCACATATCCCGGGGGCGCACCGATCAGCCGCGCGACCGTGTGGCGCTCCTGGTACTCGGACATGTCGATGCGGATCATGGCCCGCTCGTCGTCGAACAGAAACTGCGCCAGCGCACGCGCCAGCTCGGTCTTGCCCACACCCGTGGGGCCCAGGAAAATGAAGCTGCCGATGGGCCGCCGCGGATCCTTCAATCCCGACCGCGCTCTAAGCACCGCCTGCGCCACCGCGCCGACGGCTTCGTCCTGCCCCACAACCCTTCGGTGCAGCACCTCTTCCAGGTGCAGCAGCTTTTGCACTTCGCCCTCGAGCAGCCGCGCGACGGGCACACCCGTCCAGCGGCTCACCACCTCGGCGATGTCTTCCTCGTCCACCTCTTCCTTGATCAGACGGCTGCCCTTGCTCGCCGCGATGGCATCCGTCTTGGCTTTGAAATCGCGTTCGAGTGAGGCGAGCTTGCCATACTTCAGCTCCGCTACCCGGTTCAGGTCGTAGCTGCGCTCGGCCTTCTCGATTTCTTGCTTGGTCTGCTCGATTTCAGCACGCAGTTTACGCACTTCGCCTACGCTTGCCTTCTCCGCCTGCCAGCGCGCCTGTATGCCCGCCGAGGACGCCTTTGTCTCGGCGAGTTCCTTCTCTAACCGCGCCAGCCGCTCGCGCGAGGCGTCGTCGGTCTCTTTCTTCAATGCCGCACGTTCGATTTCAAGCTGCATGACGCGGCGCGTAGCTTCGTCGAGCTCCGCCGGCATCGAGTCGATCTCCGTACGCAGCTTGGCTGCGGCTTCGTCCACCAAGTCGATGGCCTTGTCCGGCAGGAAGCGGTCCGTGATGTAGCGGTTCGACAGCGTTGCCGCCCCCACCAGCGCGGCGTCCTTGATGCGCACGCCGTGGTGCACTTCGTAGCGTTCCTTGAGGCCGCGGAGGATCGAGATAGTGTCCTCGACCGACGGCTGATCCACCATAACCGGCTGGAATCGCCGCTCCAGGGCGGCGTCCTTCTCGATGTGCTTGCGGTACTCGTCCAGAGTCGTGGCGCCGATGCAATGCAGTTCGCCGCGCGCCAGCATGGGCTTCAGCAGGTTGCCGGCGTCCATGGCGCCCTCGGCCTTGCCCGCGCCCACCACTGTATGCAGCTCGTCTATGAAGAGGATGATGTCGCCCTCGGACGATTGCACTTCCTTCAGGACTGCTTTCAAGCGCTCTTCGAATTCACCGCGGAACTTTGCGCCTGCAATCAGCGAACCCATGTCCAGCACCACCACGCGGCGGTGCTTCAGGCCCTCGGGCACGTCGCCGCGCACGATGCGCTGCGCCAGGCCCTCCACAATGGCCGTTTTGCCTACGCCGGGTTCGCCGATCAGCACCGGGTTGTTCTTGGTGCGGCGCGAAAGCACCTGGATCACGCGGCGGATTTCCTCGTCACGGCCGATCACCGGGTCCAGCTTGCCCTGCGCCGCCAGGGCTGTCAGGTCGCGCCCATAGCGTTCGAGGGCCTGGTAAGTCGTCTCGGGAGTGGGGGTGGTAACGCGCTGGTTCCCGCGCACATCGGCCAGTGCCTGCATCAGCTTTTCACGCGTGAGACCGGCTTCCTTGAGAATGCGTCCAGTCGCGCCGCCGTCCTCCGCCGCCGCGAGCAGAATATGCTCGACGGAAACGTAGTCGTCCTTCAGACGCTTGGCCTCGTCCTCGGCGCCGGTCAGCAGGCGCTGCAAACGGCCAGTGATGTAGATCTGGTCCGGGGGTGTTCCGGCGCCAGTGCTCACCTTCGGCAGCGAATTAAGCGTCTCCGTGAGCCGGCGGTGCACCAGTTCAGGCTTGACCTGCGCCTTGATGAGCAGGGCGGGGACGAGGCCGCCGTCCTGCTCAATGAGGGCGGTCATCAAATGCTCGACGTCAATCTGCTGGTGGGATAGTCGCACAGCTAGGGATTGCGCGCTGCGGAGGGCTTCCTGCGACTTCTCGGTAAAGCGGTTGAGGTCCATAATCTCTGTTCTTTAGTGTAGCACTATCAGATATCATAAGTCGATAGTTGTTAGATCTCAAGACCGGCACCGCTGCCTAAATCTTCCCCTGAAGCTCCCTCTATCGCCTCAGATTCTCAACTAAATCCAATGGAATGTTAACATTAACATGAACCACGCGCTCTTGCTGTTCTACTGTCACCGAATCGTACAAACGCAGTAACTCCCGTTTTCCATCCGGTGTGGACAGGCGTCCCATCCCGATCAGCCCTTTGATGGCGTCGTGCGTCCGCTTGGCGTCCTGTGGTGTGGAAGTATCAATTTTTGCAGCAAGATCCGCGCTCTTTCGGAAGTCCGCCCAAACCGTCACTCCCTGAATGGAACCGAACACCTGCGGCGGGATGCTCAAGCTGGCAGCTTGCGACGCGGGCAGATTGATTTTGTCGAACAGCCCCGTGGCCACCACCCACACTTGACTGGTGGCCGGAACAGTCGCAACGCGGTCGAGCAGCGTTTTCGGTGGCGCCGGGTCGCGCTCGCGACGGTCGAGCGCAGCACGGAGCGCGGTGGCGGGTCCGGCCAAGGCCGTCGAATCATTCAGGAACACGACGGCGGCCTGCTCGGTACCTGTGATCGTGTAGCCCTTGTAGGTGAGGCGCCGGGCGCCCGCCTGTGCAAGCGACGGTTCTAGTCCGGACGGCGAGAACTTCCCGCGCGCCATAGCCACCGCACTCTTGCCGTCGCTCGCCACCAGCAACTCCCGGACATCCTTGCGGGGATCGAGTCCGGTGCGCTTGGCGAACTCGTCCAATTGGGGTTGCGGCCGCGCCTCCACCCATCGCCGGTAGAACTCGGTCGAGCGCAGCGGCTCAGCCTTTACGCCCACCAGCATCACCGCGTCGGGTGGAATCAGGCTGCTCAACGCCGGATCGATGGTGATGGTCTGGGAGGCGCGCCTTGCGCACCCGGAGAATGCCAGGAGCGCCGCCGCAACAAGAGCGGTTTTTCGCATCAGAAATCCTTTTTCGAGAAAATGTACAACGAAAGCGACAAGACGGCAAGGGCGAACAATCCGCTGGTGGCGAGCGGCATCAGCGAGTCCACGCGGTCCCCGCGCACCAGGTTCAGCGTGATGCGCCCCACGTCGAACACTTTGGGCAGCATCTCATACAGCGCGCGCCAGATCCAACGCGACCACTCCGAACTGAGCAGCTTTTCGGCGATGGTGTGCTGGGCCAGGATGGGGCTCATGAGGCCCAGGCCGATGGTGACCATCGTGCTAACCGCGGCGCTCTCGAACAGCACGCCGGTCAATACCACCACCGTGAGCAGCACCGCGAAGATGAAAACCGTCGTGGCGATGGCGTAAAGGAATCCCGGCGACCACACGCCTGTCTTCCAGCCGAAAATCAGCCACACCCCGGCGATCAGGTAGGCCACGTTCAGCCCCACCACGGCCAGGTTGCCCAGGTAGCGCCCCAGCAGGATCTGCCAGCGGCGAACCGGCTTCGAAAGCAGCAATTCGATGCGTCCGGGTTCGAGCACCGTAGGCACCAGGCCGGAACTGGCGAAGACGGCCAGCGCCATGCCCCACGTATAGAGGAATGTCGCGATGCCGCCGTGTACCTGGCGCACGAGGCGGTTCACGTCGGTCATTTTACGGTTGGTCTGGCCGAACAGCGTCACTGTGGCCATGGCGCCTTCAACCACGTCGATCTTCATCAGGAACAGGAAGAACAGGATCAGGGCCGTCGAGAGGCCGAAAAGAGCCCAGAAAATCTTGCGGGCCATGGCCTCGCGGAAAGTGTCGGAGACGAGCGCGCAGCCGGCGATCAGGCCGTGTTTATGCATCGACGGTCCTCACGAAGACGTCTTCCAGCGTGCTGGAAGCGACACTCAGGCTTTCGATGGTGCATTGCTCGGCGCGGAGCAGGTCGATGGCCGCATTGGCCAGCTCACGCGTCGCGAATAGAAACTCCGCCGAGCCGTTCTGCGCCGCCACACGCGTGGCTTTGGCCCGCAGAGCTTCAATCAGCCGTTCGCCCGCTCCTTTTGCAACAAGCTTGTAGCCGCTGCCGGCAGTGAGGTCTTTCACGGACCCGGTGAGCGCGACCTTACCTTTATGGAGAATGGCGACTTCGTGGCAGTACAGTTCTACTTCCACCAGCAAATGCGAGTTGATGAAGATGGTCGTGCCCTTCCGCTCCAACTCGTGCAGGATCTCCCGTATTTGGCGCCGGCCGATGGGGTCCACGCCGTCCGTTGGTTCGTCGAGCAGCAGAAGGGCGGGGGAGTGCATCATTGCCTGGGCCAGTCCCAACCGCTGCAGCATGCCTTTCGAATACTTGCCGATGCGGACGCCGCCCCACTCATCCAGGCCCACCAGCTCGAGCAGTTCGGGGATGCGCTCGCGGCGCGGCCCGCGCTCCATGCCGCTCAAGGCGGCGTAGAAATCGAGCATTCCCGCGCCCGTGAAATAGGTGGGGAAGCGGTGGTTCTCGGGTAGGTAGCCAGCCGGCCGCCGCGCCTCCGCCAGGCGCGCGTCGTGGCCGAACAAACGTGCTGCGCCTGCCGTAGGATGAACGGCGGAAAGCAGCAGTTTCACAAATGTGGTCTTGCCTGCGCCGTTTGGCCCGAGTAGGCCGTACGTGGTTCCGCGCGGAACCTGGAGTGTGATGCCGTCAACGGCCCGCACCTCGCGGCGCCTCCACCGCGAGCGGAAGATTTTGGTCAGGCCCTGGGTTTCAATGGCGTAGTCGCCGTTCATATGTCCCAACACTTGGACAACGCACCCGGCTGCGCGCCTGTTCCCTGAGTTTTCTATGCCGGCCGGGAATCGATCCAGCCGCCGCCCAAGACGAGGTCGCCCTGATAAAATACCGCCGCTTGTCCGGGCGTGACGGCCCGCTGCGGTTCGTCGAAGACTACCTCGGCTCTGATGCCACCGTCGATCGCCGCGACGCAGGCCGGGGCGGCGGCGTGTTTGTTGCGAATCTTCACTTCGGCGCGCAGCGGCTTCCGGGGTGCTTCAATCGAAAGCCAGTTCACTTTCGACGCGGTCAGCCGCTTGCATAGGAGTTCTGCGTCCGGTCCGACAATCACCCGCTGTGTGGCGGGATCGGTCGCAATCACATACAGCGGCGCGCCGGCGGCTATGCCCAGGCCACGGCGCTGGCCCACGGTGAAATTGTGCACGCCAGCGTGCCGGCCGAGGACGCGCCCGTCCACGGTGACGATTTCACCGTGCGTCTCGGCGATCGGCGTGCCTCGCTCAGCCATGTAAGCGTTCAGGAACGCCGCGTAATCTCCGTTCGGCACGAAGCAGATCTCCTGGCTGTCGTCCTTCCCGGCGACGGGCAAAGCGAACGTGCGCGCCAGTTCACGAACCTCCGTCTTGGTCATCTCTCCCAGCGGGAACAGCGTGCGGGATAGCTGCCGCTGTGTCAGCCCGAACAGGAAGTAGGTCTGCTCCTTGGCCGGATCGGCGCCTCGCCGCAGTTCATGACGGCCGGTCGCCGGATTGCGTGTGATGCGCGCGTAGTGTCCGGTGGCGATGCGTTCGGCGCCCAACCCGGCGGCGGTTTCCAGGAACTGGTCGAACTTCAGGAAGTTGTTGCACAGCGTGCAGGGGATGGGCGTGCGTCCTGCCAGGTACTCTTCGAGGAACGGCCGCACGACGTCCCTTTCGAACCGCTGCTCGAAATTCAGTACGTAGTAAGGAATGCCCAGATGTTCGGCAACACGGCGCGCGTCATAGACATCATCCAGTGAACAGCAGCGCCCTGCTGTTGCATCGGCCGCCAGCCCGGGCAGCCGGCGCTGGTTCCAGAGCTGCATGGTCAGGCCGATCACCTTATGCCCTTCGCGGATGAGCATCGCCGCCGCCGTCGAGCTGTCGACGCCGCCGCTCATGGCCACCGCGATGGTTTGCGTGTCAGGCATAGGCGTCCCAACGGGCCGAAACGCCGCGCAGGCGCGCCACCGCCTGCTCGACCGCTTCGACCAGCGCATCGACTTGTTCCACCGTGTTCGACCGGCCCAGCGAAAACCGCAGGCTCGCGCGGGCGCGGTCGGCGGAAAGGCCCATGGCCGAGAGCACGTGCGAAGGCTCCACCGCGCCGCTCGAGCAGGCCGAGCCGGTCGAGACCGCAAAGCCCGCCAGGTCCAGCGCGATCACCAGCGCCTCGCCCTGGACGCCGTCGAACCAGATGTTGGTGGTGTTCGGGATGCGGGCGGCACGCCCGCCGTTTACTCCCGCCCCCGGAACGCGTTCGAGGATGGCGCTCTCCAGGCGGTCGCGCAACCCGCTCAGGCGCCGCGTTTCGGAATCCAGGTCGCGCCGCGCCGCGCTTGCGGCCGCCGCCAGCGCCGCCGCGCCCGCGACGTTTTCGGTTCCCGCACGACGGTCGCGCTCGTGGTGGCCGCCCCGGATGATGGGTTCGAGGACCGCGCCGCCGCGTACGTACAGCGCCCCAACGCCCTTGGGCGCGCAGATCTTGTGCCCGCTGATCGAATAGAGATCCACGCCCAGTGTCCGCACGTCTCCGCTCAACTTGCCGAAGGCCTGCACGCCGTCCGAGTGCATGAGGGCACCGGCTTCGTGCGCGATTGCTGCGATTTCCCCGATGGGCTGTACCACGCCCGTCTCGTTGTTGGCGTGCATCACGGAGACCAGCACGGTGCCGGGACGCAACGCCCGCCGGACGCCCGCCGGATCGACGACGCCGTTGGAATCCGGAGCCAGGCAGGTCACCGTGTGGCCCTCGCGCTCGAGTTCGCGGCAGGCGGCGAGCACCGCCGGATGTTCAATTGCCGTAGTGATGATGTGTGCCGTCCGGTGGGCCGCACGTACCACGCCGAACAGCGCCAGATTGTCGGCTTCCGTGCCGCCACTTACCAGCACGACTTCGTTCGCATCGCATCCCAATACGCCGGCCAGCTCAAGGCGGGCCTGTTCGAGCTTCTGCTTGGCCGCCTGGCCGTAATAGTGGATACTGGAAGCGTTCCCGTGCGTCTGGCGAAGACACGCGACCATCGCATCCAGCACCTCGCCAGACACGGGTGTCGTCGCGTTATGGTCAAAGTAGAAGCGATTCACGGGAAGTTACTTTCATCTTAGCAGCCTATGCCACGAGCGACCGCGCGCGAACCTTTGATAACGCTAACCACGGATTTCGGCCTGGACGATCATTTCGTCGGCACGATGAAGGGCGTGATTCTGTCGATCGCACCGCGGGCGCGCATTGTGGACATTACTCATGCGGTGAAGCCTTTCGAAATCGCTGAGGGTGGCTTCCTGCTTGCCGCCGCGGTTCCCTACTTTCCGCCGAAGACGGTTCACGTGGCGGTGGTCGATCCGGGCGTAGGTACGTCGCGGCGACCCTTGGTAGTTGAATCCGGCGGCCAGTACTTTGTCGCGCCCGACAACGGGTTGCTGTCCATGATTTACGAACGCGCCAGGTGCAGAGTGCGGGCCGTCACCGCGCGCCGCTACATGTTGGACCGTGTCAGCGCGACTTTTCACGGACGCGACGTTTTTGCGCCGGTGGCGGCTCACCTGGCCGTGGGGACCCCTGCGGCGCGCTTCGGTAAGCGCATCGACGACTACCTGCGGCGTGACTTCCATAAGCCTGTGCACACGGGCAAGCGCATCTGGACCGGAGCCATCCTCCACGTCGACCACTTCGGCAACATCGTGACCAACTTCCACGCCGGGGAGTTCGCCCACCTCGCCGGGCGCCCCTTCGCCATGAACGTGGGCTTCGAGCGCACCACACGGTTGGCTGCCACATACGCCGACCTCGCGCCCGGCGAACTGGGACTGGTCGAGGGCAGCACCGGGTACTACGAGATCGTCTACAACCAGGCTTCCGCCGCGGAGAAACTCGGCGTGGCCGTGGGAGCGCCGGTCGAATTGACCGTGTGGTAGCGGCTCACTCGTAACGCAGCGCTTCGACCGGGTCCAAGCGCGACGCTTTCACCGCCGGCCACGTGCCGAAGAACAGACCCACCAGCACGGATACGGAGAAACCTGCTATCACGGCCCACGCCGGCACTTCCGAGGGCAGGCTGGGGACCAGGGCGCTCACCAGGAACGTCACCGCGATGGCGAAGATCAACCCGAGCGCCCCTCCCGCGCCGGTAAGGGTGACGGCTTCGATGAGAAACTGCGCCACAATGTCGCCGCGGCGAGCGCCGATGGCCTTGCGCACTCCGATTTCCCGCGTGCGCTCGGTGACGCTCACCAGCATGATGTTCATTACGCCGATGCCGCCTACCAGCAGGCCAAGCGCGGAAATGGCGATCGATACCAGCACCACCATGCCCGTCACCGAATCGAACTGCTTGATGATCTGGTCCGCGGTCGAAATGTTGAAATCGTTCTCCCCGCCCGCGGGCGTGCGCCGCACGCGGCGCAGGATATTTTCGATCTCCTCGTAAGCCTGCTGGCGCAGGCCGGGCCGCGCCTTGGCCGTGATGACGAAGCGGTCGATCTGCGGGTAGCGCACGCGTGCGGTTGACAGGGGAATGCGGACCTCGCGATCCAGCCCGTTTTCTCCGAAAAACCCGCCCTTGGCCTTTTCGAAAACGCCGATCACCCTGTACTCGGCGCCGTCCACCAAAATGGTGCGCTCCAGCGCCCGGCCGTCGGGGAACAGCGCCTCGGCGATGTTGGCCCCGATGACGGCGACGCGCGCTCCGCGGCGTTCCTCCTCGGCGGTGTACACCCGTCCCAGGCGCATCTCGCGCGGAGAGATAGCCGCCATGTTGGATGTGGATCCCGAGAAGAAGAAGTTGTCGGTCTCGTAGCCCGAAACTCGCACCACCATCGAACTCCGCTCCACGGTGGTCGGGATGTAAAGGGTGATCCCGGCTTCTTCGACCGACGGACAGAAACGTTGGATGATCGCGGCGTACTCGGGCTCGATCGCCTTGCGGCGCTGTTCCTTGGGCGGGACGCGGGAGGCGTTGGGATCTCCGCTTGTCTTGGCGACAAAAACGTTATTCGGCCCCAATTCCTCGAAAAACGTCACGATGCCTTTGCGCAGTCCCGTGAGCAGGCTCGCCACCGTTACCACCGTGGTGATGCCGATGACGATCCCCAGCACGGTAAGCAGCGAGCGGAACCGGTGCGTCCACACCGCCGAGGTCGCCATCCGCACGTTTTCGCCGAAGGTCAGCCGCATGGCTCACTCCGCCCTCAGGGCCGCCACGGGATCGAGCTTCGAAGCCCGCGATGCCGGATACCAGCCGCTGGCGATGCCCACGGCGCTCGAAACGAACACCGCCAGCAGGACATAGAACGGAGTGATGCGCATGCTGATGTCGAAGGCTCGCGAGAGCACCTCCGTCATCGCCGTGCCCAGACCCACCCCCACGATGCCGCCCACCATGGACATGAGCACGCTCTCCAGCAGGAACTGCAGCATCACGTCGAAACGGCGTGCGCCCAGCGACTTTCGCACGCCGATTTCGTGCGTCCGCTCGGTGACGCTCACCAGCATGATGTTCATGATCACGATGCCTCCCACCACCAGCGAGATGCAGGTCACCGGCACCACGACCGCCGAAATCATGCCCAGGATTTGGTCGATCATCGTACGTACGGCATCCGGCGTGACTACCTCGAACGTGTCGGCTTTGTTGGGCGGCGTCTTGAAACGCGCGCGCAGTGCCACGCGCGTAATGTCGATGGCCTCGTCCAGCTTCAGGCCGAGTTCCGGCCGCGGCCGCGCGAACACAGCGATGGACTGGCCTGTGCCGAACATGCGCGTGAACACGGTGTAGGGGATGTAAATCTGGTTATCCTGGCTTCTACCAAAGGCAGAGCCGAGTTTCTCCTGCTCGCCCAATACCAGGAAGTCGATGCCGCGGATCTTGATTGTGCGCCCCACCGCCGGTGAGCCCGGAAACAGTGCGGTACGCGCATCGTACCCGATCACACAAACCGCTTGCCGCGTACGCTCCTCTTCCGGCGTGAAGAAGCGTCCGTCCACCAGCGTGACATCGCGAATTTCCGGCAGATTGGCGCCCGCGCCCAGCACTACGGCGTCTTCATATTTCAATCCGGCCTGGCGGACCTCTTCGGCGCGCTGCCGGTACGGACTGTACAGAATCCGGTCGCCGGTCAACGCCTTCAAGTACTGATAATCCTCGGCCCTGAGTCGTTTATTGCGGCGGAGTTTTTGGAGATACTCGCGCATATTGCCGGCCGTGCCGACCTGCGCGACCAGATAGCTCTCACTCCCGAAGATCTTCGATGTGCTCTGTTCGGCGTACAAGCCCAGGCCTTCGATGGCCGCGCCCACCATCACCACGCTGCCCACGCCGATAATGATTCCCAGCAGAGTCAGGAAACTTCGCAGCTTGCGGGCGCGAATCGAGTCCACGGCCAGTCGAAAAGCGTTCGCCAGCGTACAAACGGACCTCTCGAACCCAGCACGGTATACGCCCATACCTTTTATCTATCATCCCCCCAGGGATGCTTCCGGGGCAACGCTTTCGGTAGCATATTAGGTGCGCATCTGCGGATATGCCGGACGCTGCCCCATCCGAATACGGCCGTTGGAGTGCGGGAGAAGGTTCGCCCGCAATCGAGTATTCGTGCACGGTACTGGATGACATCCGGTTGCTCGTGGTGGATGGTTTGCACCGGCTTAGCCGGGGCGGCATCGAAATGGGCGGCATTTTGTATGGAACGCGCTCGGGCCGGCTCTTGCGGATTGAGGCGCAACGTCCCATCGAATGCGAGCACGCCCACGGACCGTCCTTTACACTTTCGGATAACGACGTTGCCGCAATGGAGCGCCAACTGGCCGCGCCGGCCCCTGCGGCGGGTTTAGCGCCTGTGGGCTGGTACCACTCCCACACCCGGAACGGCATCAGTTTGTCTGAAGAAGACCTGAAGATCCACAACAGGTTCTTCCCGCACCCTTGGCAGGTCGCTCTCGTGTTGCACCCGGAAAAGTTCGGGCCAGTCACCGCCGGATTCTTCTTGCGCGAGGCGGACGGTTCGATCCGCCCGGAGTCGAGTGGCCGGGAGTTTGAAGTCCTGCCCTTGGAGACCCGCGGCACCGTCGGGCCTGCGGCCCCCGCCGCTCCGCCCACGACGCCGTCCTCCCGGCCCAACTCGCGGATCCTCATGCCGGGCAGGACGCCGGGTGTCGAGCCCACGCGCGATCTGCCGCCGCGCATCCTGGAGCCGTCCGGGGCCCCCTCGCAGACCGATTCGGAGAAACTCGGCGCTTTCCTCCAGCGGCTGGAGCCAAGGCGCAACCGGGCGACGCGCTGGACCGTCGCGGCGCTGCTCTGCGCAGCCGCTTTCTTTCTGGGTTTGGGGGCCCGCCCGTTCTGGTCGGCACACCGAGCGCCGCAGACGATGTCGCTGCGGGCGTTCGACCAGGGGGGACAGTTGCGCATTGAATGGGACAGCACCGCGGCGCCGGTGCGCGCGGCACGCGGCGGGATGCTCGTAATCGTCGATGGCGGCGATACGGCCAATATTGCGCTCGACCGCGAACATCTCATCTCCGGCGGCATCAGCTACGCGCGGCGCACCTCGGACGTGGACATTAGGTTAAAAGTGGTGGGCCCCAGCCAAACCGTGCAGGAAGTCACGCGGTTCGTAGCTCCGCCGGCACAAACTCAAGATAGAGGAGCCCAGTAAGCGTGGACGGGCACGAATCCAGGCAGGAAGGCTTTGCGAAGTGGGCCGCCGATTTCGAATACCTGCGCGGGCTGTTTTGCGAAACGCTGCGCGGCGACGGCGATGCCGAACTCGCGGATTTCCTGGAGGCTTGCTTTCACGAAGAGGCCGGCGGCGCGGGGCCGCTGTCGGCGCGCCACTGCCAGGCGCTCAGCATCGCGTTCCAACTCCTCAACATCGTCGAAGAGAATACCGCCAACCAGTACCGCCGGCGCGCCGAGGATCCCCGGCGCAGGGAAGGGGAGCGCGGTCTCTGGCTCTATAATCTCGGCGATCTGGTCCAGCGCGGCTTCGATGAAGCGGCCGTGCGCCGGGTGCTCGAACAGGTCTCTGTGGAACCGGTGCTGACCGCGCATCCCACCGAGGCCAAGCGCGCCACCGTTCTGGAACACCATCGCACCATCTACCTGATGCTGGTGGAGCGCGACTCGCGGCACTTCACCGACGTCGAGATCTCCATCTACGAGCACCGGTTGAAGGCCGCGCTCGAGCGCCTGTGGCGCACCGGCGAGATCATCCTGGAACGGCCGGACGTTTCAAGCGAGTTCCGCAACACGCTCTATTACCTGGAGCACGTGTTTCCCAGCGTTGTCGAATTGCTCGACCAGCGGTTTCAACACATCTGGCGCACGACATTTCACAGCGCGCCGCCGCGGCTGCCGCAATTGCGCTTCGGTAGCTGGGTGGGAGGCGACCGCGACGGTCATCCTTTCGTCACCAGCGAGGTGACCAGCCGCGGCCTGCGCCGCTTGCGCCAGGGCGCGCTCGATGGTCTCGGGGACCGCCTGAAGCGGTTGGGCGCCCGCCTGAGCCTTGCCGAACCGGAGAACGGCGGAGTGCCGGATCTGACACGGCGGTTACACGAGATCTCCGGCGGCCTCGGCGAAGCCGGCCGCGACGCCCTGGCCCGCAATCCCGGCGAGCCCTGGCGGCAGTTGGTAAACCTCATGCGTGTGCGCCTGGAGAGGGTGGACGGCGGCACGGGGACTTCCGGCGGGTACCGCTCGCCGGGCGAATTGCTCGAAGACCTCGAAGTGCTCGAAAAGTCTTTGCGCGAGGCGGGCGCCGGAGAAGTCGCCGACATGGACGTGCGCCCGCTCGCGGCGCAGGTGCGCGTGTTCGGCTTCCACCTGGCTACACTGGATATCCGCCAGAACAGCGCCTACCACGACCGCGCGGTGGAAGGGTTGCTCCGCGCCGCGGCCTTCCCGCGCTGGAACTATTCCGAATGGACCGAGGAAGAACGCCTCGCCTTTCTCAACCGCGAACTCCAGACCCCGCGCCCGTTCACCGGCCCGCACATGCGCCTCACCGAAGAAGCCGGGCATGCGGTGGAACTGTTCCGCGCCTTGCGCGCGCACCTGGACAGGTACTCCCCCGAAGGCGTCGGGCCGCTCATCGTGAGCCAGACGCGCGGCGTGGCGGACCTGCTGGCCGTCTACCTGCTCATGCGGGAAGCCGGCCTGCTTGTGGAGGTGCCTGGCGGCCTCGCGGCGGAGATCCCCGTCACTCCACTGTTCGAAACCATCCACGACCTCGAGCGCAGCGAAGGGGTCGTCGCGGCTTTCCTCGATCACGACGTCACGCGGCGCACCTTCGAGCATCTGGAGAGGCGAGACCGGCGCGGCGCTCACGAACTGGTGGTGATGCTCGGTTACAGCGACAGTAATAAGGATGGAGGCATCCTGGCCAGCCACTGGGGCATCCATCGGGCCGAGCGCAACCTGGCCCGGCTGGCGCGTGAACGCGGCCTGCGGGTGGCGTTTTTCCACGGCCGCGGCGGTACCGTCGGGCGTGGCGCGGGCCCGATCCACGCATTCCTGGAAGCGCTGCCGGGCGGGTCGCTCATGGGCCGCATGCGCGTCACCGAGCAGGGTGAAGTGATCGCGCAGAGATACGCCAACCGCGTCACAGCGACTTATCACCTGGAGCGCCTGCTCGCCGGGGTCACGCGCACTACCTTGCTGCACGAACACTGGGATGAGCCTCCGCACCCGCTGGAACGCTTCTGGCCCGCGGTGGTCGAGAGAGGCTTCCAGGCCTACCGGCGGTTGGTTGAACGCGATGGTTTCGTGACCTTCTTTCGCCAAGCCACGCCCATCGACGCCATCGAGCGCACGCGCATTGGATCAAGGCCCGCGCACCGTACCGGCAGGCAAACCATCGAGGATCTGCGCGCCATTCCGTGGGTGTTCAGTTGGAGCCAGGCGCGTTTCCACCTGCCGGGCTGGTATGGAGTCGGGTCGGCGCTCGAATGGCTGCGCGCTGAGCATCCGCGCGAGTGGAGCGAGCTTTGCGGCCCCATTCGCACGTGGCCGTTCCTGGCTTACCTGCTTGAGAACGTCGGCGCCGCGGTGCTGATGGCCAATCCCGGCGTCATGCGCATGTACGCCTCGCTGGTCGAGGATGCCGCGGTGCGCGACAATATCCTGGGAGCCATCCTGGCCGAGTACGAGCGGACGCGCGCTCTGATCGACGAGCTTTTCGGTGCCCCCGGCGAGACGCGCCGCCCCCGCCTGATGCTCGCCATCAGCTTACGCCGGCAAGCCCTCCTGCGCCTGCATGAAGAACAAGTGCGCCTGCTGCGTGCCTGGCGCGCCGATCCGCGCGAGGACACTCTACGTGAACTCCTGCTCACCGTGAACGCCATCGCCATGGGCCAGAAGACCACCGGCTAGAAACTGCGTGTGGGGCAAGGGTTCAGCCTGCCTCCGCTTCAGAAAGAGAACTGCACCGACTGCAGCATCTGGTTGAAGGCCCGGTCTACGTATTGACGCTCGCTGTCGGGCGCGATGAACACGATGTACATGATCCCGTTCGGATGCGCCACTGTCACCACCCGGTCCACCTCTGTCTGGCCCTGGAAGATCGAGTTGGCGTAAAGCGACGTAATGATGGCGCTCTTTCCGCCGACGCGGGTCTCCACCGGCATGTCGCGGCCGGCGCGCATGCTGGGATCACCGCCGCGAAGCTGTGAGATCAGTTCGTCAGTTGCCTGCCACAGGCTGACATTGGCGTTCTGCGGCTTGTAGAAGGCCACGATCGCGCCGTATCCCACGCTCAATCCGTTCTGGCCCTGCTGCACGCCGGAGGACGGGGCGATCGTTACGCTCGAATTATCCTGGCTGGGAGCGGTCTGCCAGTTTTCAGGATAAGATATACGGAATTCTTTCCCTTGGAATTGCTGCATGCGTCCCGAGGGGCGGCTGTTCGGAAGGGACAGTCCGGCTGTGGTCGTTGCGGCTCCGCCTTGCTGCTGTCCTTGCGCCTGTTCTTGTGCCTGCGCCTGCGCCATCGTCTTCTTCGGGGCAGGTATGCCGGCGACAATGGATTTCATTCTGGCCAGCTGTCCGCTGTCTCCCGCGTAGTTCCGCTGGGGCATCTGTTTGATCATGTCCTGGATGGCTTTCATCCGATTGCCGGGATTAGGGTGGTCCGAGAGAAACTGCGGTCCCCGCTGTCCGCCGGAGGCTTCCAGTTTCTCGAAGAAGCGGGCCATCTCCACAGGGTCGTAACCGGCTTGCGCGGCAATCTGCGCGCCCATCAGGTCGGCCTGTGTCTCCGCCGTGCGAGAGAACTTCAACAGAAGAGAGTTCGCTCCCAAGCCGATTCCGAGTTGGCCGAGCTGCCCCAGAATGCCGCCGCCCATCTTCTGGCTGGCGAGCAGGGCGGGTAGCTGAATCAGGTTCGCCTTGCTCACCTGATTCGTCCCGTGCCGCAGGGCCACGTGCGTGATCTCGTGCGCGAGAACGCCGGCTATCTGTGCCTCGTTATCCGCGGCCGCGATCAGGCCGGTGTGAACGAAAGCCGGACCTCCCGGCAGCGCGAACGCGTTGATGCTCTTGTCGTTGACTACCTTGAATGTGTACGGGTATTTGTCCGCTTGCGGCTGTGCCGCAAGCTTGTTCCCGATGCTGGTGATGTAGTCGGTCAGTTCCTTGTTGTTCACTATCTCGACTTGCTTCTCGATCTGGCCCGCCGATTCTTTACCCAGTTGGACGTCCTGCTCCTTCGAGAAGAGATTGAATCCGGGTTTGAATTGCGGCAGTTGCGCGAAGCCCGGCACTACCGCGCAGAGAAAGAGTGCTACCGCCGCCGTTCCTTTACGCATTCCACGCATTTCCATTGTCCTCCCTACTGCCACCTTACCTCCGGCTCGGAGACGTTGCCAGTGAGCGTCAGGAAGCCGGCTGCAGGTTGCCCTTCGAATCTTCCCAGTGCGGCATCCAGGCGAGCGCCACGAGGCGTACCTGGATGTTGGTCTTCTTCAGCTTCACCGGTACGGTCTCGAATACCTCCGTCGCCGGACTCATCGCCGCCTCTAGCGCCTGCGTCTCGCAGTTGAACTGGGCCTCTAGATCCGAGAGTTGCTGCTTGAGCGCTTCCACCGTCTCCGCCGCGCGCGCCACGTCTTGGGTCTCCTTCCACGTACGGCTTCCGGCACGTGCCGCGGTCGCAGCGCGTCCCATGGTGGACGTGCTGACCGCTTTCCTCCCAAGAAAAGCGCCCAGCAGCGTCGCGCCCACGCTGATGGCGGTCTGCATTTTCTGGGCGCTGGCCTGCTCCCGCTCGCGCTCCACGGTCTGCTCGGCGCGGCGGATCCTCTCTTCGAGCGCGGCCATCTTCGGCGCGTAAGCCTTCCGCAGCCTTTCGACGCCCTCATCGCGTTTTTCCCGGCCGGCCAACTGGAGCCTGGCGCGGAAGTCGCGTTCCGATTCTCCAGGTTGCGAAACCTCACCTAGACTCGGACTCCTCAAGATGTCGAGCGTCTGGCTTCCGTACAGCCATGCCACCAGGTCACGGCTCCAGGCTGCGTAGCTTTTGGCCTTGGATGCTTCGGGCGGAAGAGCCCCGAACGCGGCATCCTCGGCCGGTTCGCGCTCCAGATCCTCGACGGCAAACTGCGCTTCCTCGCTGTTCTGCCAGTCCACCGCGACGGCGCCTGAACCAATGGCCGTCAACAGGGTGAGGTCCCTCGGGCAGTCCACGTTCGCCTTGGTGTCCACGAAACGCACCTGGGCGGAGCCAAGGAGCATCGGCTCGTAAAGCAAACGGGAGCCGGCGGGACACGCGCCCCGCGCTGGCACAAAGTACTGTGCAACTTCCGGAGGCAGGACGGGCCGCGGCGCAGCCTCCGGGGATGGCTTGGCGGCGGGCGCGGAGGGCGCCGCGGCCGCCGGCTGGTTCCTCGCCGACATCAGCGTCTTGATCTGCGCCCGCGTCAGCGGCCCGCGCAGATAAGACATCACCCAGCGCGTTTCGAACACCACCGGCGCGTCTTCGTGGACGTTGTTCATCAGGAACACGCGATTCGTGAGTTGCGAAAGAATCTGCTCCATCCGCTGCCGGTCGACGCCGGCTGCCGCTGTTTCGAGTCCGTCCAGGACGCGATTGCGGTCGCGCTCCGTCTGGAGCCGTCCGATGAACCAGGTCCCGGCGTTCGCCAAACCCTTATAGTCAAGGTCCACCGGGTTTTGCGTGGCCAGGACCACCCCCACCCCGAACGCGCGGGCCTGCTTGAGAAGAGTCAGCAACGGCTGCTTGGACGGCGGATTGGCCACCGGCGGGAAGTAGCCGAAGATTTCGTCCATATAAAGGATCGCGCGCAGGCTGGTAGTCCCGGACTGCATTCGCATCCAGCCCAGCGTCTGGTTGAGCAGCAGCGAGACGAAGAACATGCGCTCGCTGTCTGACAGGTGGGCGATGGAGAAGATCGAGACGCGCGGCTTGCCCTGCGCTGTGTAAAGCATGCTCGCGATATCCAGCGGCTCGCCTTCCAGCCACGCCTCGAAACCGGGCGAGGCCAGCAGGTTGTTCAGCGCCATCGAAAGCGCGAACCGCTCCTTGGCTGGGTAGAACGCTTCGACGTCGAGCACTCCGATGCGCGTCATGGGCGGCGTCTGCACCGCCTGGATCAGCGCCGCCAGGTCCAGGTCCCGCGCCTGCTTCCAGGCGTTCGTCAGGATGGTGGCCAGCAGGATGTGCTCCCGGCTCTGCACGGGGTCCGCCTCCATGCCGAGCAACCCCAGCAGCGCGCTGGTGGTGGCGTTGACCCGCTCGCGCAGCAGTTCCGGATCGTCTACAATCCCGGGACCCGGCGCGGAGAACGATTTCAGGATTGAGACCGGCAGTCCCGCGGTGCTGCCCGGAGTGTACACGGCGAAATCCGCCGCGTCTTTCAAACGCCGGATCCGGCTGGCGTCCTGCCCCCAAGAGGCCAGCCCGTTCTTCCACAACTCGGCTTGCTTTGCGGCAAACTCCTCGGGAGCCATTCCCTTTCTGCGCGCGTCGTCTTCGTTGATCCAGGGCAGGAAATCTCCCGGCGATAGGTCCGGGAACGTCAGCAGCAGGTTGGAGATGTCCCCCTTGGGATCGATGACCAGCGCCGGAACCCCGTCGATGGCGGCCTCCTCCAGTAGCGCGATGCACAGTCCGGTCTTCCCGCTGCCCGTCATGCCGAAACAAACCGCGTGCGTGACAAGGTCCTTCGAATCGTAAAGGATAAGGCCGTCCCCAGCCTTGGCGGCGGCCGGGTCATAGATCCGGCCGAGGTAAAAGGATCCAAGTTTTTCGTAGTCGATCATGGGCGTCTGCAATTATACCCCCGGCGCTCATCCTGGCTGCCGCTTTATCGCTTGCCTGCGACGTCTTGACAGGTGGCATAGCATGGGACGACGATAGTCGGCATATGTGGACGAGAAGACTGGGCACGTTCTGGGTAGTTGTGTTCTGCTGCAACCTTGCCATGGCCGACGTGATCGTCATGAAGAACGGTGACCGCGTTACCGGCAGCATTGTTAAGAAGAGCGGTAAAGAGATTACCATTAAGACCGACAAGTTCGGTGTCGTCACCACCGCCTGGGAAGACGTGGAGTCCGTGAAGGCCGACAAGCCGGTGAACCTCGTCCTGGAGGACGGGCGGACGATTCAAGGTACGATGGCGACGGTCCGCGACAAGATCGAGGTGACGGCGAAGGATACCACCCTCACCGTGGCACCACCCGACGTCGCCACGATCCGTGATGCCGCCGAGCAGCAGGCCTACGAGCGGTTGTTGCACCCTGGCTGGGGTCAACTTTGGACGGGAACCGGCACCATCGGTTTCGCCGGCACCAGCGGCAATGCAAAGACGTTGACTTTCACCACCGGAGTCAACGCCGCCCGGGTCACCAACACCGACAAGACATCGCTGTATTTCAACATCATCAAGGCCTCGGCCTTGATCAATGGCAAGAGCGCTTCGACTGCCCAGGCCGTCCGCGGCGGGCTGGCCTACGGCCACGACCTGAGCCCGCGATTGTTCGTGAACGCGTTCAACGATTACGAATATGACAGGTTCCAGGACCTGGACTTGCGGTTCGTGCTCGGCGGCGGCTTCGGCTTCCACGCTGTCAAGACGGAGAGGAGCCGCCTGGATCTGCTCGGCGGCGGTGCCTTCAACCGGTCCAGCTTCAGCAACTCGCTGATCCGGAAATCCGCCGAGATTTACTGGGGCGATGAATACAGCCTGAAGCTCAACGCCGCCACCAGCCTCGTGCAGAGCTTCCGGATGTTTAACGACATGTCCAACGCCGGCGATTACCGGGTGAACTTCGACGTCGGCGCCTCCACGAAGATCTCAAAATGGCTCACTTGGAATGTAAGCTTGAGTGACCGTTATCTGAACAACCCTGCTCCGGGCCGTAAAACCAACGATCTTTTGTACACCACCGGCCTCGGAATTACTTTCGCGAAATAACCGGCATCGGGTACTCCGCATGCCTGGACGAGGAGATCAAAAATGGATCGCCTGGAAGCCCTCAAGCAGAAGTACGATTCCGTGCTGCAGCTCATCGCGCGAGGCGGGGTTCGTCTCGACCACTTGCATGTGCAGGACGACAAGCTCTTCATGCAGGGCGCGGCATGCTCTGACGCCGTCAAGAACGACGTCTGGAATCAGATCAAGGCCGTCGATCCTTCCGCCTCCGACATAACCTGCGATCTCAGCATCGACCCGAGCCTGCCGGCTCCGCCGCCGCAGGAGACCATCTACACCGTTGTAGCCGGAGACTCGCTCTGGAAGATCGCCACAAAGTTCTACGGCAAGGGACATCTCTTTAAGAAGATCATCGAGGCCAACCCGGACAAACTGGTTGACGAAAACACCGTCATCCATCCCGGCGACCAATTGAAGATTCCGCCTGTCGATTAGGCGTCCGGGCCATTACGTCTCACCAGGCTCTTGCCGCACGTTCGATGTTTTGCCGGCACTGGGACGCCGGAGGTATTGTATTGAGCAGGGCGGCCCCTCCACAGGCCGCCCGTTGGAGAGCAAACCATGACAACAGGTTTGAAATGGATGGTCCTGGCCGCCGCTGTCATGGCGGCGCAAGCCCAGGTTTCCGATCAGATTCGGCGCGCCACGATCAGCGGGTCGGGCGGCACCTCAGGCAAGTGCACCATCGAGGTGCGCGTGGACATCTCCGCGGAAGTGGATATTTACGGCGACTCTGGGCGGCTGCGGACGTTGGCGGGCCAACCCGCCACGTGGGTCCGCCTGGACTGCAGTAGTCCCCTCCCTTACAACATGTCGGATTTCCGGTTCACGGGAATCGATGGCCGCGGCAGCGTGAAGTTACTACAGGATCCGCGCAACAACAACTCGATGGCAGTCATCCGCATTGACGATCCGAAATCTGGTTCGGAAGGATACACGTTTGACATCGAGTGGAGTGGCGCCTCTGGCGGTTCCCCGACGGACGGCTTCGCCACCAGCGGCTACACGTCATCGACCACGGGGACCTCTTCATCGACGACTGCCGCGCCGGTAGTCGGCACCCGCGGTACGTACTTTCCCCGCCGGGGCATGGGCCGCGGCATGACAGCCGAGCAAGCCATCGACCTCTGCCGGACGGAATTGCGTACCCGCAGTGAACGCGACTACGGCATGCGGAACATCGACATCACCGCCGCCGCGGTGGACACGAGCCAGGGCAGGAGCGATTGGATCACCGGCGCCTTTAACGACCGCGGCGGAGCGTACCGGCGTCGCGGAACCACGGGTGGTTACCGCTTCAACTGCGCCGTGGACTACAGTTTGCGCCAGGTGCGCACTCTCGAAATCCTACGCGCCGACGGCGGCGTCGTGCAGCCGCTGTCCACGTCCGGCACGACTACCACGTCCACTACCGGGACGTACGACCAGAACCAGGTTTACCGTGCCTGTCAGGACGCCGTCGTCGCCCGCACCAACCGCGACGGATACCAGAACGTGAATTTCACCTCCACTGCGATTGATACGACTCGCAGCGGCCGGGTCGCCGGCATTATTACCGCCACACGCGGACCGGTCACCGATACCTTTGACTTCGCCTGTTCGATGGATTTCAGCGCTGCCCGCGTGAACAACGTGGAATTGAATCGCCGGTAGACAACGAGAGTAGTTGTGGGAAGAAGTTTGGCGCGCTCCCGCGCGCGTTGACAAGGAGGCTCATATGCTGCATCTCTTGTGGATGTGTATCATCGGCCTGGTGGCCGGTGCACTCGCCAAACTCATCATGCCCGGAAAGGATCCCGGCGGCATCATCGTTACGATGCTGCTCGGCATCGCCGGGTCCCTCGTAGCTGGTTATCTCGGACGTGCTGTGGGCTGGTACCAGGCAGGCCAGGGCGCGGGTCTGATCATGTCGGTGGTCGGAGCCATTGTGCTCCTCGCCATCTACCGCCTGTTCAGGAAGAGCACCGCCTGAGCGCGTCCATCGGCTCTGTATCGGTAAAGGAGCATCCATGGGGCTGTTCGATGAGATCGCGAACAAGTTGAAGGGCGGTACCGAAGGCGGCGAAGGCGGCCAAACGCTGGTCACTTCGATCCTGGAAATGCTGAGCAGCCAGCAGGGTGGGCTTTCCGGCTTGGCGTCCGCATTCCAGCAGAAGGGCTTGGGAGACATTGTGTCGTCCTGGATCGGCACGGGGCGGAACCTGCCGGTGTCGGCGGCTCAGCTTCAGGACGTGCTGGGCGGCGAGCAGATCGAAAGCTTGGCTCAGAGGGCGGGGATCGCGCCGGAAACAGCGGGTTCGCAGTTGGCCGAATTACTGCCCGGCATCGTGGACAAGCTCACTCCAAACGGCGAGATTCAGCAAGGCGGCGACCTCATGTCCATGGGCATGGGGCTCCTGAAGAGCTTCATGTCGAAGGGCGAGTCCGGTACCTAGCCGGCCGCCCTTCGCTGCGCTACACTGCTTGAGCATGGGGAACCTGTTGCCGCTCGCGTCGGCGCTGGGTTTAGGGGTGTTGGCGGGTGCCCGTCTTTACGCAACCGTCCTTGCCCTGGGGCTGCTGATCCGCTTTCAATGGATGAGTCTGCCTGAGGGCTGGCAGCACGCCGCGGTGCTGGCGGATACACGCGTCTTGTTGGCCGCCGGCCTGGCCTGCGCCATCGAGTTTATCGCCGATAAGATCGCCTGGGTCGACAGCGCCTGGGACTCTATCCACACTTTCATCCGGCCGATCGGCGCCGCGCTGCTCGCCTCTTCGCTCTTCTCGAACGTGGATCCGGTCTATCAGGTATTGCTGTTTCTGCTGGCCGGCGGCGTGGCTTTCACCGAGCACTCCGCCAAGGCCGCCACGCGGCTGGCGGTGAATCACAGCCCGGAGCCGTTCAGCAACATCGCCGTAAGCCTGGCCGAGGATGTTTTTGTGGTTGGCGGGCTGTACCTGCTGGTGAAGCATCCATGGGTGATGGCCGGTATCGCGCTCGTCGTGCTGGTGCTAACGGTGTGGCTGACCCCGAAGATCTACCGGTCGCTACACGCCGAAGCTACGGCGTTCGGCGCGCTGCTGCGGAGCTGGTTCGGCGAGGTCCGCCAACCGCAACTCTCGCCCGAAGAGAAACGGTGGCTGGAGGAGAACTGCCCCGGTCAACAGCCGCGCCGCTTGTTCTCCGTGATCGCCACGCGCGACTTGAAAGGCCTGCGCAACATCGGCGGCACGCTCTGCCTGATCGGACAGGAGACGGTGTTTTTCGGCCGTAAGTGGGGCCGCCTCGTCGCGCGGCAGACTAAATCCGTGCGGGCCGTCGAAGCCGTGGAGGGGCTCATGCTCGATGAAATCGTGCTCGTTGGCGCGGACGGTACACGCCAGCGCTTCGACCTGCTTGCGGGCCAATTGGAAAGCGTGCGGGAAGAGATCAGGCGCCGGCCGGAGCCTCTACCCGCGGCCGGCGCTTCCGAAGCTGGATCTCAATAAGTAATCTTGGGTTCCAGTTTCTTGGCCTCGCCGATCCAGTCCGTGACCATGGATGCTGACGGCGATGTGCCTGAGAGTTTCTTCTGAGTGTTCACCTCGGCCAATTTTGCCGCGAGGTTCGCGGCGTTCCGCTGCGCCAGTTCTTTGACGGTATCGACACCCGCGGCTTCCAACAGCTCGGCGTATTGCGGCCCCACTCCGGATATCCTCATGAGGTCCACATGGTTCGCCCACTTCAGGATGAGCGCCGGGCTGATGCCGGTCTTGGCTGCTAACTCCGCGCGACCCTTGGACGATCCGGCCGTCTCAAGCATGTCTGCGTCGGTTTTGATACCGGCGGCGTTGAGCTTTTGCGCATAGACTGGGCCGATTCCTTCCACTTCTTCTATGTTGAGTGCCATGCTTGCTCCTTGGGACACCCTCTACTTACTCTTTTTCAAACAGCACGTGATAAAGGGAGCCCGCGATCACTGCCCCCACGATCGGCGCTAACCAGAACAGCCACAGCTGCCCCAGCGCCCATCCGCCGACAAACACCGCGGGACCCGTGCTGCGCGCCGGATTCACAGACAGGTTCGTAACGGGGATTCCAATCAGATGGATCAACGTCAGGCAGAGCCCGATGGCGATCGGCGCAAAGCCTTGCGGCGCGCGCTTGTCGGTAGAGCCCATGATCACCAGCAGGAAGAACAGCGTCAGCACGACCTCAGCCACCAGGGCCGACAGCAGCGAATAACCGCCCGGAGAGTGAGCACCGTACCCATTGGCGGCGAAGCCCGCGCTCAGGTCGAAACCTGCCTTGCCGCTCGCGATGACGAAGAGCACGGCCGCCGCTGCGATGCCGCCCAAGACCTGTGCCACGATGTACGCGGGCAGCTCTGATGCGGGGAACCTCCCGCCCGCGCATAAACCGGCCGAAACCGCCGGATTGAGGTGGCAGCCGGAAATGTGGCCGATGGCAAATGCCATGGTCAGCACGGTCAGTCCGAATGCAAGCGCCACTCCGGCAAACCCGATGCCAAGACCTGGAAATGCCGCAGCCAGGACCGCGCTGCCGCATCCGCCGAAGACCAGCCAGAATGTGCCGAAAAACTCCGCTGTAGCACGTTTCGTCAGACTCAACTTACACCTCCTTCGCTAGTAAGTTCTCGCCAGGATCTACGGCTCCCATCCTGGGCACCTAGCAGTATACATCCGTATAGTGGGGCAAGCTGCACAATTCATGTTATTCGCGGCCTTCGATGCCCGCGATTTGACGGTTTTCTGCTTTTCTGCTAGATTTCAAGAGCCGGTTTGCAGGCTTTGCCTCGGACGGCTTCTGGGCGTACGATAAGCCGTTCCTGGCGAATCGAAAGCGACAAAGGAGAGCTAGCCATGAGAGGACTGTTGAAGTTCTTCATCGGGACTGTCGTCCTGGCGGCGACTTTCGTCTTTTCCACAAACGCGCTGGCCTTCCAGCCCGGCGCTGCAAAAGATAAGAAGGGCGCGGTTACCCACAAGGCGACCATGAATCCTAATGTCACGGAGCAGCAGATTGCGGATGCCAAGGCAAAAGGGCTCGTGTGGGTTAATACGGCGACGAAGGTCTATCACAAAGACGGCCAGTTCTACGGAAAGACCAAGGAAGGGAAGTTCATGACCGAAGCCGACGCCCAGAAGGCCGGCTTCCGCCCCGCGAGAGAGTCGGCTGTCTCGAAGAAGAAGGCGGGTGAAACGAAGAAATAGCTGTTTGCGGACAAGGGTGCGGCGCGACTCAGCCGCTTAAGTAAGCTGTTCCCGGCACGAATTAGTAAATGTAACTCCCGTCGAAGGGAGAGGGAGGAAACGATGAAGAGAATCCTGATCGCGCTGGCCGTGTCGCTGGCGTTCATTGTTACCTGCGCTGCTGAGACCCCCAAGAAGGGTGATCTCAAGAAGGGGGCCGCAGTCGCGCAAAAGGCAGCCACAACGAAAACGGCCGAGCTGATCGACATCAACACCGCCACGGCAGACCAACTTAAGGCCATCCCCGGAATCGGCGAGGCGTACTCAGCGAAGATCATCAAGGGTCGCCCTTACAAGGCCAAGAACGAGCTCGTGCAGAAGCAAATTCTGCCTCAGCACGTTTACGACAAGGTCAAGGACAAGATCATCGCCAAACAGAAATGATACGTAGGGGCGGCATGCACGGCGCCCCTACGTGCGATAATCCATTACCGTGATCAGCCGTATCCTGCTCGTAGTGTGTTCCGTCGTGTTCCCATTGTGCGCGTGGGCCGCCGCGCCCGGCGCAGACCTTGCCGCGGGTTTTGCCGATCCGCCCTCCTGGGCCCGGCCGCGTGTTTTCTGGTGGTGGCTGCAGACTACCCTCAGCAAACCCGAACTGACCCGCGACCTGGAGGAGATGAAGCGTCAAGGCATCGGCGGCGCGCTGCTGTGGGACGGAGGCTCAGGGCCGTCCGCATACGGCTCGGGGATGCTTCCTCTGCCCCCGGGCCCGCTAGTGATGAGCCCGGAGTGGCGCGAGATGATCCGGCACGCGGTCGCCGAAGCGGACCGGTTGGGCATCGAACTCAGCCTGAACATGGGCACGGGTCCGAATTGCGGGGGGCCGTGGATCACGCTCGAGCACGCCGCCAAAATGCTCGCCTGGAGCGAGACTACCGTCAAGGGTCCGCGCAGGTTCTCCGGCGATCTGCCCTCGGCGGCTAACGCGCAACGCTGGGCGTCGGTCCCCGGCCTGGAACGCGTGGTCGCGCGGTTTTCGAAGCAGCCTGTTTCGCTTTACCGTGAAATCGCGGTTTTGGCCGGAGGCCCTGATCGCCGCTGGGTGGACATCTCCGCGCGCATGGACAAGAACGGGCGCCTGGAGTGGGACGTGCCGGCGGGCACCTGGACCGTGCTGCGCTTCGGCTACGTGGTCACACCGCAGAAACTCACCTACGGCAGTCCGGGAGGCAATCGCGATCACGGCATGTTCGTCGACCACTACAGTGCCGCAGCCGTCGATTTCCAGGTGCGCAGCTTCGTCGAACCGCTCGTTCGCGATGCGGGGGAGCACGCCGGCCGCAGCCTGAAGTACTTCCACTGCGACAGTTGGGAAATCGACTCTGCAACCTGGACGCCCGGGCTTCTCGACGAGTTCCGGACCCGTCGCGGCTATGATCCGCTGCTGTATCTGCCGGCGCTGGCAGGCAAGACCGTCGTGAACGAAGACGTCTCCGAGCGCTTCCGTCACGACGTGCGGCGGACCCTGGCCGACTGCCTCAACGACCACCATTACGCGCGCCTGCTCGAACGCTGCCACCAGTTCGGCATCGGCTTCCATTCCGAAAGCGGCGGGCCGCACCTGTTTCCCGTGGACTCTCTGTCCGCGCTCGCCCGCAACGATTTCCCGATGGGCGAATTCTGGATCAAGGCCGCCACGCATCGCACTACCGATGACACCCGCCTGTTCATCAAGCCGTCGGCCTCGGCTGCGCATTTGTTCGGCAAGAGGTACGCGGCTATGGAAGCTCTCACCAGCGAAGGGCCTCAGTGGGAAGAGGATCCGCAGGAGCTGAAGCCGATTGCCGACCGCGGCTTCGTCGAAGGCGCCAATCGGCTCGTCCTTCATACTTTCACACACTCTCCCGACGCCGCCGGCAAGCCCGGCTACGAGTATCTGGCGGGCACACACTTCAATCCCAACGTCACTTGGTGGGGCCAGGCGCGGGCTTGGACCGACTACTTGGCCCGCTGCCAGTATATGCTCACCGAAGGCCAGTTTGTCGCCGACGTACTGTTCTTCAACGGGGAGCAGATCCCCAATTACGTCGAACGCAAGAAGGTTTATCCCGACCTGGGCTTCGGCTACGATTACGACGTCGCCAACGCCGAAGTGATATTGACGCGTCTGGCCGTGAAAGATGGATTCATCACGCTTCCCGACGGCATGCGCTATCGCGTGCTCGCGCTGCCGCGCCAGGGTCCGATCAGCGTCGAAGTGCTGAGTAAGATGGCGGAGTTGGTGCGTGACGGCGCCACACTGGTGGGACCGCCGCCCACAAAATCGGTGGGTTTGCTCAACTACGAAGCGAACGGCCGCGCCGTGAGGGAACTGGCCACCGCCATGTGGGGTGCGACTGGGAGCGTGCATCGCTATGGCAAGGGCCGCGTAGTGTGGGGCAAACCGCTGCGCGAAGTCCTGCTCGCTGACAATGTAACGCCCGATTTCACTTACACCGGTGCGGGTGCGAACCCGGAAATTGACTACATCCACCGCCGCATTGGTTCTGCCGACGTCTACTTCGTTTCAAATCAGTGCGACCGCCAGGAAGAGATACGCGCCACGTTCCGCATCACGGCGAAGAACCCGGAACTATGGGACCCCGCCACAGGGCGCCGCCGCCAGCAAGTGGTCTTCGAATCTTTTCCGGATACGACTACGCTGCCGTTGCGCCTGCCCCCGTACGGCTCCGTTTTCGTGGTGTTTCGCGGTGCTCCGCCACCGGATCATTTGTTGACGGCACCACCCGAAGTCGAGCCGCGCGCGAGCCGGAATGCACTCGAATGCCTTGTGTGGAAGGCAGGCCGCTACGAACTAAGCCGCGCCGGTGGCCACGCGGCGCGCATCAGCGTGCCGGACGTTCCCGAGCCGGTGAAAATCACGGGTCCCTGGACCGTCTCATTTCCAAAAGGATGGGGCGCCCCGGAATCCGCGTCCTTCCCCAAGCTGATCTCGTGGACCGAAAGCGCCGATCCGGGCATCCGTTACTTCTCCGGCACCGCCGTTTATAGGACGCGTTTCCGGCTGGACCGCAAGCTGATGGACCATCACCTGGAACTCGACCTCGGCCGTGTCAGGAACCTGGCGAAGGTGAAACTGAACGGACGCTCGCTGGGCGTGATCTGGAAAGAACCCTGGCGGGTCGAAATCGGCCAGGCCGTGCGTGCCGGAGAGAACTCTCTGGAGATCGCCGTGACCAACCTGTGGCCCAACCGCCTGATCGGCGACGCCGCCCTGCCGCCCGAAAAGCGCTTCACGCACACCAACGTGAACAAGTTCAAAGTGGGTTGGCCGCTACGCGAATCAGGGTTGATCGGGCCCGTTCGAGTGGTCGCCGCCGTGGTGAAGCCAATCAAGTAGTCGAGTACGAACTCGGGTATGATGTCCGTGGTAGTGACTGAGGCCATCATGCAAAGTCCTTCCCGGCGCGGTTTCTTACGTAACTCGCTTTCGGCCGCTGCGGCCGCCCCTTTGGCTTCCCAAGCAGCCGCCCCATCCACTGAGCCCACTCGGCTGTCTAATGCGGCGTGGATCCCCAAGCCGCTCGATCACTGGCGTGCGCGCTGGATTTGGGACGACTACAATCGCGAAACCACGAACATTTATGTATGCCTGCGCAAGGTGGTCACCCTCGAAGCGGCGCCGCGCGCGGCCGACGTCTGGGTGACCGCCAACAGCGTCTACAAGCTCTGGATTAACGGCGTCGAAGCGGGCCGCGGACCGGAGCCCAATGAAGTGCCGTTCAAGTTCTACGACTATTACGAGTTAGCTAAACTCTTCCGCCCCGGCGAGAACATCATCGCCGCGCTCGCTTATAACTTCGGTATTGGTACGCATTTCTACGGCGCGGGTCCCGGCGGGTTCCTTCTGGAAGCGCACCTGTTCGATGCGGCGGGCCGGGAAACCGTGGTCGTAACAGACAACACCTGGCGCGCCGCCCTCCCGCGCTGGTACTCGCGCTATGCGCTGCAGACCATCTGGGCGAACGGCTTCCAGGAAGTTTGCGACCTGCGTAAGGAAGTCCTGGACTGGAAAACCAATCCGCACGAGCCTTCTCCCACCGATCCGAACCCGGCCATGCGTTGGCGCTGGGCCAGCGAATTCGGCGCGCCTCCCGCCCCTCCGTTCACTGTCATGCTGCCGCGCGAAGTGCCGCCCGAGCGGCGCCGCGTGGTTGCCCCCCAGCGCGTCATCCATGGGAAACTCGGCCGTCTGCCTGACGATTGGATGGTCCGGCAGGCGGAGACGATGCCCAACCCTTATCCAAACATAGCCACGCGCATCGCGCTCGAAGTCGAATCCGACGCGCCCGCCGGCTTGGTTGCGGATGTCGCGAACCTGCTGCGCGACAATCCGAGCGTTGCCACCATCTCGCCTCCCCCGCCGGGAACTTCGGCCCGCGTCTTGATCGAGTTCCCCGAAGAGGTGGTCGGCTATCCCTTCATTGAAATCGAGTCCATGGACGGCGGGTTGCTTGACGTGGGTTACAGCGAGTTCCTGAAGCCGGGCGACCGGATCGACATGCTGCGCTCCGTCTTGCAGGCCGACCGCATCATCCTGGGCCGGGGTGCCCGCCGCTGGCAAAGTTACGACCGTCGTGCGTTCCGCTATTTGCTTCTCGACGCTCAGGGGCTCCGGAGTCCGCTGAAAGTCCGTCACGTGGGCATCACCCGCATCGCCTACCCGGTCGAGTACCGCGGTCGCTTCGAGTGCTCCGATCCGCTGCTCAACAGAATCTGGCAGGTGGCGCGCCTGTCGTGCGAACTCAACATGCACGACCATTACGAGGACGGTCCGGTCCGCGAGCGCGGCCAGTATGCAGGGGACATCCGTACCACTGCCCTGTGGAACTACTACTTCTTCGGCGACCATCTGCTGATCGCCAAAGGCCTCAGGCACTTTGCGAGGTTACAGGACGCAAGCGGCTGGTTCAAAACGCTTTCTCCTAGCGGCACCCGCCACAACATCGTCGAGATGCTGATGCAGTGGACCATCGGCATTTGGGAATATTACTGGTATACGGGCGACCGCAAGCTGGCCGTGGAACTCGCTCCCCACGCCTGGCGCGCACTCCGGTGGTTTGAATCCTTCCTCGCCGAAGACGGGCTCATCGGGCAGGCTGATCGCCGCGACTGGTGGATTTTCATCGATTGGGGCCGCTTCGACTTTCGCGACGAAATCGCCGCGCTGAACCTTTGGTATGTCCAAGGGTTGGAGGCGGCGGCCCGCCTCGCCGACCTCGCCGGGAACGCTTCCGAGGCAGGGCACTTCAACGCTCTGGCGAAGCGAGTCCGATCCGCCTGCCAGCGCCGGTTCTGGAACGAGCGCGAACAGGCCTATGTGGACTGTTGGACGCCGGAAGGTCCGTCCAAACTCATAACTCGCCAGACGAACCAACTTGCCATTCTGAGCCAGGCCGCTCCACGCGACAAGTGGACCGCCATGTTGAGCCGCATCGAGAAGCCCGACATCGACCGCATTGAGACGCCCTGGTTCAAGTTCTTCGAATCGTGGGCATGGCTGCAAGCCGGCCGCCCACTTACTGCCGTGCTCGATGAGATTCGGGCCTGGTGGGGTGAGCAGGTGCGCCGCGGCGCGACTACCTTCTGGGAGGTCTTCGACGACCGCAGTGCTCCCGGCACGGGTCCCGATGGAACCTGTTGCCATAGCTGGGTAGGAGGCGGAGCGCTGATTCTTTCCCAGGAAGTGCTAGGCGTGAAGCCTGCGGCACCCGGTTTCACTAGGGCCCTGATCGAGCCGAAGTGGGCGGATCTCGAATTCGCGCGCGGTGCCGTGCCCACGCCGCAGGGCTTGATAGAGGTCTCATGGGAAAAGAATAAACTGCTTGAAATCAATATTCCAAAGATAGAAGTTGAGGTAAAACTTTCGACCGATTCTGGCGAGCGCAAGGCCAACTTCACTGGGCCCGGCCGCCACACCATAGACATCCGCTGAGCGCCCTCGGGAGGTGTAGCTATGAAACGTGCGGTCGTGTTCGCCCTTATGGTTTCCGCCTGCAATGCCGGCGAGTGGAAAACCACCGTTCCGTTTACCTACAACATCGAGTACGGTGCCGGGCACGTAGGCAGCGAGAAGTACCTGAAGATGATCGCCGAGGCCCCGCCCGACATGCTGCACGTGGGAGAGGACCTGCCGTTCTCTTCCACCTTCGGCACCAAGCGCGATTACGCCGGAGTGAAGGCCGACTTGTTTAAGCTGCTCACTGCGGAAGAGGTGCGGGCGAAGATTGCGGATCTGCGGCAATACACCGCCAGCCTGCACAAAGCCGGGGTGAAACTGGTGATCCCTTACATCTGCAACGAGTTGGCGTTCGGCGATCACATGAAACGCGCGGGTTTCTTCGAGTTCTTCGATCACTGGGACCGCTACGCCGAATTCGGCTATCCGGCGAAGCCTGGTGCGGATATTCTGCTGGCCAGGAAGCACTACCCCTTTCAAGGCATTCGGCGCAGCCATGCAGAGGAGGGCTTCTACCCCTTCAAGGTCTACTCGATGTGTACGAACAACCCCGAGTGGCGTGCCCACCTGCTGGCCGCGACGGCCAATGCCGCCCGCTGCGGCTACGACGGCATCTTCGTGGATGTGATGACGCTGCACGACTACTGCCCGCACTGCCAGCGGCTGTTTCGCGCCTATGTGGCAAAAAAGTATCAGCCCGCCGAACGCCAGCGCCGTTTCGGCGTGACCGAGGTGGACCACATTTCTCTGGGAGTTCAAGGTGACGGCACCCTGTGGGTCGACACGCAGGCTTTCTGGGCCGACGCGAGCGCCGGGCTGCTGGCCGCTGTCGCGGCCGAGGGACGCAAAACGAATCCGAAGTTCTTCGCCGTCCCAAACTTAGGGCCATTAGCTCATGCGGATGGAGTGCAAAAGCGGGTACGCGAAGGCATGAACCCGTTTGCTTGGGCGCGAGCCACGGACCTGTTCCTGGTGGAAGAAATGCAGCGCCCCGGACACGTCCTCGGCGGCTATCTGATCCACAATATCCTGCAGTACAAGCTGGCCTTCGCCGCCGGTTTCCGCGCCGGCATGCTGCTTTACAAGGCGCAAGATCCCGTCGGCATCGAACTTTCCATGGCCGAGGCTGGCGCCGGTGGGGGCGGAGCGCTGATCCAGGGCGGTTACAAGGCTCCTGAAAGCCGGCGCAAGTACCGCCAGTTTTTTGAACAACACCGCGATCTGTGGGATGGCTACGACAGCCTGGCCGACGTCGCCGTGGTTTTCGACTACGACCAACTCCTCTGGCTGAACCGCTCGAACCTCCAGGCAGCCTACCGTCTGGTGGACTACCTGTCCGAGCGGCACATCCTCTTCGATTTCATCACTCCTGCCCAGGCGTCGAAGGGTAAGCTAGCCCGTTATCAAGCGGTTATTACGCCATCTTTAAAGTACATGTCAGGCACCACTTTAGCCGCGCTGCGCGAGTACCGGGCGAGAGGAGGGTTGTGGATCGACGCCGGTGACTCGGGCCGTTACAGCGACGCCGGTGCGTTGCGAACCACGTCCGCCGGGGCCGGTGCGAGCTTCTCCGATCTGGACGAACTGATAGCCTACCCACGCTTTGCCGTCTACCTGATGAAAGAAGACGACGCTAATGAAATCAGTGAGATATGCGCAACACTGAAAGCTGTACTTGAGGGAGAATGCCCACTGCCTCCCAGCCGCGTGAAGCGTGATCTTCAGGCGCTCGTGGAGGCGAGCATCAAGCGGCCGCTCGCAGCGATCTCCGACCCTGGCTTCGAGGCGGTGCGCGTCGCCGCTTATCGCCGCATGTCGCCGCAGGGTGAGAAGACGGTTGTGCACCTGGTGAACTACAACTGCCAGATGCCGCTGGACACCAGGGAAGATTGGAACCTCTCACCGAGACCCGCACACGACATTCCCGTGCGGATTCCCGCGCGAGTCGTGCGCAACGTCCGGCTGATCGATCCGGACGGAGCGCCACCCC
>ENA-UOYA01000803-UOYA01000803.1-activated-sludge-metagenome-genome-assembly--contig:-NODE-803-length-37154-cov-16.072913_pt1 | contig 37154 bp, 37 predicted proteins | sample MGYA00238163_ERZ764804 | MGnify/ENA primary metagenome ERZ764804 (study PRJEB28919, sample SAMN05720223) | activated sludge metagenome | isolation source: Anaerobic digester | place: Hong Kong...
GCCCAAAAAATGTTTCAATCTCCAACATTGCCCGCCTCAACCGGCAATTTCTTTCTGCCAAATTCAAGGATTGACATTCTCGTTTATTACTCGATAGTTTTCAAAAAAGGCCACTTGTTTTTCAGGTGGTCTTTTTCTATTTCTGACAAACCGGCGACCTGAATTTGATTGAAATTTCCCTTTCACGGAAATAGTAAGCCAAGAAACAATGCTAAAAGGATTTTGCCCCGCAAATAGTTTCTGAAGTATTGTCCGATAAATCAGGATATTTTTTGATTTATTTGTTGTAGCGTTTTCGGAAAAAATAGGCAATGGTAAAGGTCGGAATAAAATCGATGGAAGGCATTAACTCTTCAATAAAGTTGATCAGGGCTCCAATTTTTCCGTTTTTTCCGCCAAAGACTCGATAAAAAATGTAAGCCGACAAGGGAGCGAAGAAAATATCCGTCCATTCGGAAGCAAAAGGCAAAATGTAGGTAATGCAGCCCAATACATCCATAATCAGGCAAAAAAGCAAACTCGGTTTTTCCTTTTCGGATTTTCGATCCATTTTTTTTGTAGAAGATAATTTCAATAATATTTCAAAACGGATAGTTGCTCTTCATTGAAAATAACTTGAGCAATATCCTGTAAATCTTTAGGTTGAATATTCTCCAACTGTTTTTTTATTTCTTCCATTTCTTCCATTTTTCCGAAGCGCAAATAACTTTTTCCCAAACTAAGTGCAAGATTTTCAGTGTTTTCTCTCGAAACAGTCATTTGCCCGATCAGTTGCTGTTTGTATTTTCTAAGTTTACTTTCCGGCAAGGGTCGGTCAACGATTTTTTGAAGTTGTTCCAAAACCAGCTGTTCACATTTTTCGTCGTTTCTTTCGTCGCAGGCATAGTAAACACACCACCAGCCACTGTCGGTAAAAGGTTGATAATTTGATTCTGCTGTATAGACAAGTCCGTGTTTTTCGCGCAGCGATAAATTGAGCAAACTATTCATTCCCGGCCCCCCAAGTATATTGTTGAGTAAATACATGGGCAACCTGTTGGGATGGTACAAATCGAAACAGCGATTTCCAATTACGGTATGGATTTGATGGGTCTTTTTCTTCAGCTTCAATTTTTCTGCCCGATATTGTTCCGGGGGATTGCGTTTTTGTTTTTCGTTAATATTTTCTGCACTTTCCGATACAAAATATTCTTCACACCATTTTACAAAGTGTTCAAAATTCAGGTTTCCAACCACAAAAACAACCATTTGATGGGGTTGATAGCATCTTTTTACAAAATTACTGATTGATTCGGAATTCATCTTTTTCAATAATTTTGCGTTTCCCAATATATTGTGCCCCAGAGGATGACCTTTAAAAATCAATTCTTCGAAATCGTCAAAAATAAGTTCCGACGGATTATCGTGATAGGACGCTATTTCATCCAAGATTACTTCCCGCTCTTTTTCGAGTTCTTTTTGAGGAAAGGTGGAATGTAAGGTCATATCGGCCATCAATTCAATCATGCGTCGGGTGTATTTTTTCATGGCCGCTGCATATACCACTGTTTCTTCTTTGGATGTATAGGCATTCAGTTCTCCTCCGATATCTTCCAGTCGATTGATGATTTCACGTGCATTTTTTTTTCGTGTTCCTTTAAACAACAAATGTTCGGCAAAATGCGCACATCCTTCTTCTTCCCGATTTTCGTCGCGTGAACCGGCATTTATCGTAATGCCGCAAAAGGTAACTTCACTTTTCTTTTGGAGATATATGATTCGTAAACCATTGGGGAGTGTATGGGTCTGGTAAGTCATCTGCAGAATTTGTTTGTTGAGATAATTGATGGTTACATTTGTGGTGAAAAGAAACGGGATGTTTTTTCAGAATATTTCACCACTGCCGATGCAAATATGAGAATCTTTGTCGTAAATTACGCCGAATTGTCCCGGTGCAATGCCCTGAATTTTTTTTTCGGAAATCACATGCCAGCCGCTGTTGGTATGCAGAATTTTTCCTTTCGTAAATTCGGGTGTATGTCTGATTTTGAAAGTTATATTTGCTTCTTTCGTTTGATTTTGCCACGGATTTTCGGTAATGAAATGAAAATTGCGCATCGAAAATTCATTTCCATATTGTGTTTCCACATCATAGCCGCAGGATACGTAAACGATATTGGCCGCAATATCTTTTTTTATCACATACCACGGCCCTCCCGATAGTCCAAGACCTTTGCGTTGTCCAATGGTATGAAACCAATATCCTTTGTGCTTCCCAAGAATTTTTCCCGTTTCCCATTCCACAATCGGGCCTTCTTTTTCTCCCAAGTAGCGACGAATAAAATCGTTGTAATTGATTTTTCCCAGAAAACAGATTCCCTGACTGTCCTGTCTTTTGGCACTTGGCAGACCGGCTTTTTGTGCAATGCTTCTAACTTCACTTTTCATGAAGTGTCCAATCGGAAACATCAGTTTTGAAACCTGCAGATAATCGATTTGTGCAAGGAAATCCGTTTGGTCTTTTATCGGATCTTTTGCAGTGGAAAGAAAAATTTTTCCATCTTTTTCGGTGATGGTGGCATAATGTCCGGTGGCTGTTTTATCGAATTCTTTTCCAACTTTTTGTTCAAAAATGCCAAATTTTATCAGTTTGTTGCACATCACGTCAGGATTCGGGGTTAATCCTTCCTTCACCTTGCTTATGGTGTAGGCAACAACAGTTTCCCAATAATCCTTGTGCAGGTCGATAATTTCGAGCTTGCAACCATATTTCTGTGCTACGAGTGAAGCCATTTCTATATCCTCTTCCGAAGAGCAATTCAGCATTTCGTCCTCGTCTCTTCCGATTTTAATATAAAACAGCGAAGGAGTGTAACCCTGCTCCTTCAGCAAATGAACTACTACGGAACTGTCAACCCCTCCGGAAAGTAAAGCCGCTATTTTCATTTTTTTTTGCCTGATTTTAGATGTAATATTCAGCCAGATTGACAATTCCAGCTCGCATTGCATATTTTGTGGCTTCGTGTACGTTATTGACTTTTATTTTGCGGAAAATATTTTTTCTGTGTGTCATAATGGTGTGTACACTCACAAAACGCTCAGATGCTATTTCCTTCGTGGTTTTTCCCAATGCAATCTCTTTCAGAATTTCACGCTCAGTAGGTGTTAAAACCGGTTTGCCATCATTTTTCAGATGTTTTTGGCAGTCAATCAGCAAATTGGATACAAAGTTACAAATAAACCTGTTACCGGACAATGTTTCTTTTAATGCCAGATTTATTTCTTCTTTATTGCTGTTTTTTGTGAGTACACTGAAGGAGTGTGTGTTGTAAATAATTTGTTGAAGAAATTCTTCGCTTAATTCTTCGGAAAATAACAACCAGTCGGTTTTTTCAAAACGCATGCTCCATATTATCAATTCATTGACGTTTTCAAAATCAAAAAGTGTATAATCCAATATTACCAATGATTCCTGCTCTTCAACAAGGAGTTTTTCCAGTTCTTTTTTTGTGGCTGCTTCCCTAATGGTTGCCTCCAGAGAATAGGTTGAAATCAGATAAAGCCAACCGGCTTTAGAAATATATTGATTATCGGAAAGTATGATATTCTTCATTTTTTTATGAATAACTCTTTTCTTACAAAATCTTTACGACGTTTGTGTTTTTTTGATTATAATCGTTTAAGAATAATTTTGTTCACTTGTTCGATAAAAATTTACTTCAAAAATTTTTTTTGCAATATTGCAGTTTCAGACTTTAAGCAAAAAAAGACGACTCAACAGCCGTCTTTTTGCATATTTGAATAATATTTGAAAGCTTTTTTCAATATTCCCACAAATCCTGTTCAAAGTTCAGCAATTCGTTTTCTATCCTGTTTTGTTCTTTTCTAACTTTGGCAGGGTCAATAACATAATCGAGCAGCATTCTGTTAAACATGTTGCTGTCGCCCAGCAAGTAACTTGCATAAAGTTTTTGCGAGAAAAAGTCGTCAAAAGTCATGCGTTGGGTGTCGTTCCCATTCGGAATGGCATATTGTTTAGCCAAATAGGGACGCAATTCGTCAAATGCAAACCAACAGATAACGGAACCCCTGAAATATCCCATTGTTTCTTTGGATTCTACGTTGTCTGGATGAAGTGCATATAAGGGAGCGATACCGATAATTTTGGAATACATTCTTGAAGTATGTTTGTCGTAAAAAATAATTTCCTGAATAAGAAATTTTAACTGATTGCGCACATACTGCATATAACGATAATTGTTGAATGTTCTTTGGTTTGTTACCGGATCAACCTGAATCAGATCACTGGATTTGTCTTCATCAAAAGCAAAAGCTCTTGATAATTCTTCTCCCTCAAGCAATTCGTCAAATTCGGGTTTTATATCACGGGGATTCTTTTTGTACACATTTACACCGTCGCAAATGGCATCAATCATTACGGTAAACAGATTTCGATATTCCTTATTGGGTCGGGTAGGGAAGTAGAGTTGATAATTTTGTTTGTCTCGCATGTCAATAACCCGGTAAACTACTCTCGACCATACTATATCGTCCCTTCTGTGTTGTGTAACAGCTATGGTATCAGCCAGCGTATCAAGTTCGGTAGTTGCTATGTTGACGTTTCCCTTGCTGTCGAAAAATGGAATTTCATTTAATTGGGCTGAAAGTGTGAGCGGAAAAATGAACAACCCTGTGAGCAATGCAATAACACCAATTTTTTTCATAAGTGAATAAATATTTTGGTTTATTAGTTTTTTGTTTTTAAATCGTACCTTCTGAATCTACTTAAATTTGTACCTGAATCAATCCTAAATTTCTGATTTTACCATCAGGCCCAACTGCTTTAATATTTTTAAAAGTGATATAATCACCTCCTTCCAGCCTGTCAATATCAGATATTTGTCTATTGTTTAACCTTGATCCGGAAGTTTCAACTGACCCGAATACAGTCAACATGGAGAAAGAAATAATATTGAATTTGGCCTGAATCAGCTCATCTTCTCCGTAACTTGCCACAATGGCCACATTTTCGCCTCTCAACAAACGTTTATTCAGGTTACCGTCCTGAATTAAACGAGTAATGCCTCCGGCATCAACATATTGCAAATACGCTTTTGGATCGGGCAAATATTTTACTCTGTAAGAACTGTTCCCCATTAGAATCTCTTTACCTTCAACCTTAGCATAAACGGCGATATTGATTTCTCCATCCTGTGTGGGACGAATAATATATTTTCCTCCAGTAGTTTTTTGAATAGTTGCCCCGGACACTCTGACTGAAATGTTTTCGGCAGCAACACCAGGAACAGATATACTGAATTTATGATCGATACCACGATAAACTACGTTTAAATCTTCGTTGGAAATGGTAGCCGATGGTTCTCCAACAATATAATCGCTTGAGAATGGAAATTTTCTCACTGTTCCATCGTTACCCGCCAGCAGAATGTAGCCGGAATAATTAAAGGTGCCCGATTTAGAGCAATTTACCTCGTATTTTCCATTCGGAATCAAGGCATTTCCGATAAAGTACTGTGGCGTTTTGGTAGAGTCAATAGCTGAAAGAACAATTTGAGCCGAGTATTTGCTTCCCCGTATCACATAGCGTGAATTTGGCACTACCATAGCTTCTATTTTATTCACCCTGAAATCTGATACATCTGTCTGCGATTTCAAATACTGAATAACTTCAGCTTCAGCCATCCGAATATCGCTTTGATATTTTGTAAGTACAGTTACCACAGCCGAAACAGGCATCATCTCAAAAATGGCATATTCCCAAGGTGTTCCACTCTTGGTTGGTGCAGTTGAAAAAACGGTTGCATACATTTTCTTTTTGGCAGGACTGTTTTCCGATAGGGAAATTAAAAAATTTCTGTAAGATTCAATATTTCTTTTCAAAATTTTTCCGTTTCCTTTTACCAGTGCATACTCGCCGGGTGCATCATAATTTTCCTTGTTGATTACCCTGCGAGCTTCAGGATCAGCATCTCCATTGTCCACCATTTTGATAATATCATATTTGAAATTTTGAATATAATTGTACAAAGAATCCGATTTTTGTTTTACCAGCAAAGCTTTGTCGAGCCATTCTTTCACTTTGGCAGGATTTTGTTTGTACAAGTATTCAAACTCGTTAAACAAATCTTCATTTCTTACAGTTGTTGAATTAATGGTAGTATGTAAGCTGTTATCAACCATAGTAAAACCTTCCAGTACTTCACTCGAAACATTCAATGCCAACATGGCCGTCAGCACCAGATACATCATTCCAATCATTTTTTGTCTGGTGGTCTCGGGACAATTTTTTGCTCCACTCATCTTTTTCTATTTGATCTTAAGCCTTTTTGTTAATTGGTAGAGAATTATAATCAACTTAATGCATTTAACATGTTGCCATATACATGATTAAGTTCTGCAACCTGTTGTGTCAGTTTGATTGTTTCGTTTTTGTATTTTTCTGATTCTTCAGCACTTGCAGAGGAAACTAAATTAATTTTTTTCAAGTTCGATAGAATATTTTCCAATTCTTTGTTGGAATTTCCTATTTTTGTTGACTGCTCTTCTACATTTTTCAAATGAATTTCGTAAATGGCATTCAATGAGCTTAAATTTTTGTTGATTTTCTCGATTTCGCCGGTGTAATCTTTAGTCTTCTCTTCTGCTTTTTTCATTTCTGTCCCAATTCCTTCATAAATTCCGGATAAATTATGAAGAGAAGAGTTCAAGTTATTTTGGTTTTTAGAGAAATTGCTTACAGATTCCGATGCAGAAGCAATGTTGCGGATAAACTCGGAAGTGGGAACAGTTAAATCAGAAACAGATGCAAGTTGTTGTGCAGTGGCAGAAAGATTTTTTATTCCTTCCGATAATTTTTCTATATCTTCTTCAGAAAGCGTTTCAGAATAATTAATATGTGGTAGATTCGGAGTAGCGGATACAGTTCCACTCCCTACCAATTCAGTCTGAAATTTGGTCGTTCCATTTTCAAAATCGAATACTCTATCCCAATGATATTCTTTGAAGGGTTTATCAAGAGCGCCCAGTGAAAAAATAAATGCTTCGCAAATCATCCCGGTACCCAAAACCATGTTTGCTCCGGGCAAGTGTAATATTTTAAACATGGCTCCAATAATTACCACACTTGCTCCTAAACTGTAAACAACATTTACTGTTTTTTTGCCTTTGGGAGAGTTCCACCATCTTGAAATCCCTGATTCTTTTTTTGTATTTGACTCGTTCTGTGACATGTAACTGATTATTTATTTATATTTTTATTCTCCATTGTAGGATCTCACACACCTGAATCCGATATACGGTCTGCTTTCGTTCTGATATTCATAGGTACGTGCACCGCATTGCAGGTAATAGGCAATATCTTTCCACGATCCGCCTTTTACCACTTTGCGTTTCAGTACTTGAGGATCGCTGTTTTTTGCATTGAACTGAAAATTCGGGTTAATATCATAAACAATGTTGCTGCTGGAGACATTGAAAGCTGAAGAAGTCCATTCTGCTACATTTCCTGCCATATCGTACAGTCCAAAATCGTTCGGAAGAAATGAACCAACTTTCATGGTTGTTGTTCCGGTATCATCGTTATAACTTCCACGCATCGGTTTGAAATTAGCCATAAAACACCCTCTTTTGTCTCTTACATAATTGCCTCCCCAAGGATACAAAGCCATTTGACGGCCACCCCGAGCTGCATATTCCCATTCGGCTTCGGTAGGCAAACGATAGTCCTGAGCACTGATTTTGTTTGTACCGTTGTAAAGATGCGTTCTCCATTGACAAAATGCCTGTGCCTGTTCCCATGTTACTCCTACCACAGGATAATTGGCAAAGCCCGGATGGGAAAAGTACATTTTCATTTTTGGTTCATTGTAGGCATACTGAAAATCTCTAATCCACATGATAGTATCGGGATATATGTTTACTATTTTTGTGGAAATCAAATCTTTACGAGTTCTCAAGGGACGTTCGATAGTTTGATGATGAATCACTCCGTTTTCGTCAACATAAGAGGTGTCAACTCTAACTTTTGCATTTTTTGGATAGGCTCCTGTGTTTACATCATATTTATTGCTGGCCAAAGCAGCTTGATCATAATTAATCCATTCATAACGATAACGGAATTTGGTTGGATTAATCTGTTTGGTACCGGAAAAGGAATTGATGTCCTCATAATAGAAAGCATTCAGCACTTCCTTTATTTCTTCGTCTTGTGTACGCCACGGAATTTTTGCTTTCCAATTGAGAGGAGCAACTTCCGGAGAGAGTTCTTCCTGATTTTTCATCTTCAGGCGGAATTCGTCTCGGCCAGCCATTACAAGAGACCGTAAAATAATGGAATCACGCACCCAATTCACAAATTGTTTGTACTCGTCATTGGTAATTTCGGTCTGATCCATCCAAAAGGCGTCGACCGTTACATGTATCGACTTGTCATTGATAGCTCCAATTGCTGATTGGTCATTGGCTCCCATCAAAAACGAACCTCCTTTTATGAAAACCATACCATAGGGATTGGCTTCGCGAAAATTTCCTCTGTTCCCAACTCCAACCAATTCTCCGGCAGGCTTGTTGCATCCGGCCAGAAATAATGATCCGAAAAGGATACTAATTAGCACATTTCTTTTCATCCTGTATAACAATAAAGTGATTGTTTTTTAATCTTTTTTCTGAAAAAATACTTTTGTCACAAAATACGAATACTTTTGTACTTGTGTTTTGCTTTATTTAATTTATATTCAAAACTATAACTTATCAAAAATTCATGAGATCCGGAACTTGCCTTTATAATTTGCGAAACCGGTAAATCATAAGCATAACCAATATTTAAACCAGCAATGGCATTGATTCCAGCAAAAAATACCATCGCATCGCCCCATCGGTAGGAAAGTCCTCCCCAGTATTTATTGTCATATTCCATACGTGCTGAAGCATCCCACTGAAAGGAGACAAAATCGGTTTTAAAGAGCGTTGTCGGTTTTATAACCATTTTCGGATCAATCAAAGTCCAATTGTAACCACCTGTGATAAAAAGAACACCTTTCTCCTGATAATCAAGCTGGTCGCTCCAACTAATGACAGGCTGATTGAGATGTGCGTAGGAAATTCCTGCCTCAAATTTTGGCGAAGAGTACCAAGCTCCCAACCCAATATCGAAACCCATCCCCTGAACATTGGTTGATGGTACCACAGGATCGGTCGATTCGTGGTAATCACCTATGTTGACTGAATGGACGCTGTCTCCCTCAAACCCTGCATTGATCAAACCCAATTCTGTTCCAAAACTCCAAACTCCTGATGTTGTTTTTAGTTTATATGCATATTGCAGATATACCGAAGTGTTAGAAAATAAGCCAACCTTATCATCTATAACTTTTAAACCGACACCATGAGTAGTGGATAAAAAATCAACAGGCAAGTTTAGGTTAATAATATCCGATTGACCCGCATTGGGCATTCCAACCCACTGAATACGATGTTGCCAAACAGCTTCAATCATTCCTTTTTCGCCGACCGTTGCCGGATTGAAGGAAGAAGAATTAAACATGTACTGACTCCACTGAGATGCAGTTTGAGAAATAATACTCACTGATGAAACCATAAATACAACAACAGTGAGTACTATTTTTTTCATGAGATGATTCTTATTATTAAGTTTTTATTCAACCTTTTTTCGATCAAAAAAGCTTGTCAACTTTTTAAATAACTTCAATTTAACAAAAAAATTGCACTTTCACCGTATCCATTACTCCTAATCCTTATTTTTAGCTCAACAAAAATAAGTAAAGTTTTGTAAAAAAAAGAATTTTGAAAGATTAATATTCTTCTTCATTGAAGAAAAAGTCTTCTTTACTCGGATAATCGGGCCAAATATCCTCGATTGATTCATAGATTTCACCTTCATCTTCAATTTCCTGCAAGTTTTCGATTACTTCCAATGGCGCACCGGAGCGGATAGCATAATCTATCAATTCATCCTTAGTTGCCGGCCATGGTGCATCTTCTATTTTTGAAGCTAATTCTAACGTCCAATACATATAGCTAAATATTTAGGTTCAATTTTTTTGATTGAATAATTATTTTTCCTCTAAATTTTGCGCAAAAATAATTAAAAAACTTACAAATTAATCGTTTTCCTCATTTTTTTGCCATAATATTTCCTGAATATTGTTTTTAAACAACAAATATCGCGACAAGGCAAAGAAATAATCGGACATGCGATTGATATAAATCAGTATATTTTTGTCGACAGGTATTTGTTCATGTAAGTCATACAAACGTCGTTCCAAACGACGTGTAATGGTTCTGCAGATATGGCACAAGGCTGAGGCTTGACTGCCACCGGGCAAGACAAAATTTTTCAAAGCCGGAACTTCCGACGTCAATCGGTCTATTTCCTTTTCTATGCTTGTGATGTCTTTTTCAAAAAGTGGAGAAACTTTTGTTTTAGAATATTTAGAAAAATCGGTCGCCAAATAAGAGCCAATGATAAAAAGTTTATTTTGAATGGATTGCAGAAATAGTAAATCCGAATTATCTATCTGAAAAGTGGTCAACAAGCCAATAAATGAATTTAGCTCATCTACCGTACCATAAGCTTCCAGCCGAATGTGATTTTTTGGAACTCTCGTCCCTCCAATTAATCCCGTTTCACCTTCATCGCCTGTTTTTGTATATAGTTTCATACTGTTTGGTTTCTTTATTTTTCTATTGTTTTGAAAATCAGTTGTTTTTTAATTTGTTGATTTGTTTTTCAATGGCAATCTGACCACATAACAATTTTTCGTGATTTTTTGTTGAACGAATATATTAATATGTTTTGTGCAATAGCAATTTAGTAACGCACTTTATAGTGTTTTTTGTATAGATTGGGGTCGAAAAATACGATTCCTGTTTCAAACAAATCGATGGTAGCTGTTACTTTTGGATGTTGTTTAATATATTTCCAAGCTTTCAGCATATCGGCAGACCAATAAATATCGTCAACCAGCATTACGGAATGGGCGTGAATTTTTTCAAGGCACATGTTGAAGTATTCTATTACGGCTTGCGACGTATGATTGGCATCAATGAAAATTAAGTCGAATGACGGAGTACTTTCAAGAACTTTCTTCAAGTTTTCATCAATATTTCCTTCGATTAAGGAAATATTTTTGAGTTCCAATTGTTGGAAATTTTTTTTTGCCAAGTCGGCCAATGTTTGGGACCCTTCCAGACTTATGCAATGAAGCTGAGAAGAAGCTGCAGCCAGATATGCCGTTGTAATACCGAGTGAAGTTCCCAGTTCAAGAACAGATTGCGCTTTGGTGTGGAGTGTTATCCGAAAAAAAAGTTGACCGTATTTTTTTGATTTTACCGATTTGTTGACTACCGTTGCAATGGTTGAAGTCCTGCTTTTACCCGTACCGAAATCTTCAATTTGTATTTTTGTTCTGTCTTTGAGGAGGCGATCTCTCAAATTTTCGATGGAAGAAAAAATATAATAGGGATTTTTTTCTTCAACAACAAAACAAATAAAATGGAAAAGGAATGGAGAATGTACGCCAAAACCATGCGTGTTTCTTGCTGTAAAACGATGTAAAAAATATCTGTAAATACGCCATAGTTTTTTCATTGCGAAAAAAATATCAAGAAACCTTACAAAGGTACATTTTTATTTTCACCGTTATGTTCAAACAATTTCAATTCCTCTTTCTTTGCAGAGTTGCAAAGCCATTTCGCGCAGTTTGAATTTTTGTATTTTTCCGCTGCCGGTCAATGGATATTCATCAACAAAAAATACATAACGCGGAATTTTGTAACGGGCAATTTTATCTTTGCAAAAATCTCTGACATCTTCTTCCCGAATATCAAATCCATCCTTTTTGATAATAAAAGCTGCAACATCTTCTCCGTAACGTGGGGAAGCAATGGCCACGACCTGAACGTCCTTTATTCCGGGCATTTGATAAAGAAAATCTTCAACTTCGATGGGCGAGATGTTTTCGCCACCTCGAATAATAATATCCTTAATTCGTCCCGTAATTCGATAATTTCCGTTCTTGTCCCTGACTCCCAAATCACCTGAATGCAAAAATCCATTGGCATCAATTACCTGATGGGTGGCTTCCGGATTCTTGTAGTAACCTTTCATTACGTTGTAGCCCTTGCAACACATTTCGCCTTCTACACCATCGGGGCAGGGAGCGCCTGTTTTTGGATCGAGAACTGCCACTTCAACAAATTCATATTCTCTTCCAACGGTGGTACAGCGAACTTCAAACGAATCATCAACACGTGTTTGCGTCATACCGGGAGATGTCTCGGTGAGTCCGTAAACGCTGGTGATGTTCATATACATTTTTTCATTTACGTTGCGCATCAGTTCTATGGGACAGAGTGCACCTGCCATGATGCCGGTACGCAATGAGGTGAGGTCAAACAAATTAAACATGGGATGATTCAGCTCGGCGATAAACATAGTCGGGACTCCGTAAAGTGCCGTGCAACGTTCCTTATGAACAGAAGCCAGCGTTAAAAGTGCATCAAATTTTTCAACCATTACTTGGGTACAACCATGTGTCAGACAATTCATTACTGCCAATACAATGCCAAAACAGTGGAAAAGAGGAACACAGATACACAGTTTGTCGTCATTGGTAAATTTCATGTGTTCTCCTGTGTAAAACCCGTTGTTGGTTATGTTGTGATGGGTAAGCATTACTCCTTTTGGGAAACCTGTAGTTCCGGAAGTATATTGCATATTGACCACATCGTGGCAATTGATCGTTTTTTTCAGTTGAAAATATTCTTCATTATTCTGATAAGTTCCAAGAAGCAGAATTTCAGCAGTGGTATACATTCCCCTGTGTTTTTCCTGTCCGATAAAGACAACATTTTTCAAAACAGGAAAGCGGTTTGATTTCAGTCTTCCGCGTTCCGAAGTTTTTAGCTCAGGAATCAACGAATAGATGGTTTTAATAAAGTCGTTTCCATTGTCGCCTTCTGTCATACACAATGTATGCATGTCCGAATTCTCAATAATATAGGCAAGTTCGTGCTCTTTGCAACTGGTATTGAGTGTTACGGCTATTGCTCCAATTTTGGCGCAGGCATAAAGAAAAGTCAACCAGTCGGGCACGTTTTGAGCGAAAATACCGACATGATCCCCTTTTTTTACATCGATGGCCATTAAACCTTTGGCCATATTGTCCACACGTTCGTTAAAACTTTTCCATGTGAAACGCAAATTTCGATCGGCATAAACAAGGTATTCACGCTCGGGAGTTTCATTTGCCCAATATTCGAGCCATTCGCCTATGGTTTTTTCAAATAATTCCATGATAAGATTTGTATAAAGCTTTATGGTGCTTGATGGAAATAAAATTTTTTCAGACCGGAAAAAACAGCAATAAAATTCTCAATAATTCAACAAGGTGAAAAGATTAAAGAGGTGTGTAAACGACAGCCAGAATTTTGGCCGGTTTTTCATCAGCCGAGCTGACGAGATGGTTGATAATAGAGTCGTAGTAAATGCTGTCGCCGGGATGGAGGAAAAAAGTTTGGTTTCCATAATCTATTTTTGCTGCTCCTTCCAGAACAAAAATAAATTCTTCTCCTTCGTGGGAAGAAAAAATGGGTTCGTGTGTCGATGAAGGCTGAATATCGATGAAGAAGGGTTCCATGTGTCGGTTGGTTTTGCGTGATGCCAACGCATAAAAATCGAGATGAGAATTGGCATCCGAAAGCTGACTGGAAAAAGAAGCCGGTTGCTGAACTTCGCCGGAACGATGGACAACAGGTCCCAATTCTTCTGCGTCATCAAGAAAAGTTCCCAACCGAACGCCCAATGCGCGTGCAATTTTTATAAGTGGGGCCAGCGAAGGAATAGTTTCGCTTTCGATCACTCTGTTAATTTGAACTTCAGATAAACCTGTGGTGTCAACCAAATCTTGAATGCTTAGATTTCTACTCTTACAAAGGGCAAGAATTTTTTCTCCGATATTTTTTTTCTCCATGATAAAAGGTGTTATAACTGCCATATTTAAAACGGGAACAAAAGTACGATAAAAATTTATAAAATGAAGGTTTTTGAAGGAAAAATATTTTATTTCCAATCAAAAACCTTTACTTAACTTATAAAATATCAACTGTTTTTTTAAATGGCCGATAAAATTTTTCGATAGGTTTCTTCGGACTTTAAAATTTGAATTGCTTCTTTCAAATCGTCATCAGTTCGAAGTGAAAACTCAATTTGTCCTTTTTGATAATAGTATCTTTTAATTATTTCCAGACTGAGCAATGCCTCAATTTCATCCTTGTTTTCCCGAATATCGGCATCTACATTGGGTGTTAATTTGGTTTTTAATGCTTCAAACTCAGATTGTGCTATTGAATCTAAGCCTTCTATTTTGGCAACCTGATAGAGTTGCTGAAAATATTTATTGGTCTGATATGAGTAAGTGAAATTCTTTTCGTGCAGGTAATCCACAAAATTGTTAAAGTCGTCTTCAGAAAGTTTAAAATCCTTTGGAGACGCAATAGTAGGATGTAAACTGGCGTAGCGGGTCGCAAAATCAAAATACAGGTTTTGTGCAAAAATATAGTGGGCAACGTTCAATTTTCCTTTACTTTCGGTCTGTTTGTCGGGGATAATTCCGCCACCGTCGCGAACTTTTCGACCATTTTTTGTCAGAAATTCGGAAGTCAGGCTGTCGGGTACGTATCCCACACTTCCATCTTCATTGCGATGACTGTAGTCGATGGCTTGTATGCATCTGCCACTCGGAATGTAATATTTTGCTGTCGTAACTTTCAAATGTCCGCCGTAACTGATGTTGCGAATGTTTTGAACCAATCCTTTGCCAAATGTACGTTCTCCGACTATTACACCGCGATCGAGATCCTGAATGGCTCCGGCCAGTATTTCGGAGGCAGAGGCTGAAGATCGGTTGACCAAAATTGCCAGCTTGAGGTTGGGAAAAACAGGTTCGGTGGGAGTTTTATAAATTCTGTCGAGTATATTGTTTTTTCCTTTGGTGGTAACCACTGTTGTGCCTTTGGGCAAAAAATATCCCAAAATTTGAACGGCTTCGTCCACCAATCCGCCTCCGTTGTTGCGTAAATCGAGTACAAGAGATTCAATATGATGATTTTTTATCAAATCGTTTACAGCCGATTTTACTCCCAACGCTGCGTTTTCGGTGAATTCGTTGAGCAGCAGATAGCCTGTTTTGTCATCAACTTCTGCCGCATAGCCAATGGGATTGATTTGAATCTTTTCACGCAGAAAAGTTTTGCTGATGATTTTTTTCTCTCCGTACCGTTTGATTTTTATGTTGATTTGGCTATTGGGAGTACCTCTCAATAAATTGCTAACGTCGTTGACGGCAAAGCCATCGGTTTTTTTCCCATCTACTTCCACAATGATGTCCCCGGGTCGAATACCGTTACGTTGCGCCGGCATGCCTTCATAAACTTCGGAAACAACAATTTCATTTCCGTTTTTCATGATAAGTGCACCAATACCAGCATATTCGCCTGTCGTCATAAAGGTAAGGTCTTCGGTTTCTTCTTCGGGCAGATAAATTGTATAAGGATCCAGTGTGTTCAACATTTCGTCGATAGAAGTTTTTATCAGTTTGTCGTAATTCAGGGTATCGACATAAAACATGTCCAACTCACGCAGCAATGAATTGTAAATATTCAGATTTTTGCTGATACGAAATGTACGTTGATTATCTTGCTGAGCCACAAGAAAAAATGGAGAGCAAAAAATTAGGAGGAACAGGAAGAATTTTTTCTTTTTCATCAGAATATAAATTATTTTTTAAAGGTCTGATGGAACCCACATGTCTGAATATTATATTTATTCGTGTTTGTGTATGCAATACATGTGGGTTTCATGCGTTTGTCATTAATTTTTTTCTTGAACGGATTTTGTAGGAAAACAAAATTCTTAGGGAAATTATTTTTATTTCTTTTCGTTTGAATGAATATAAATGATCGAAAATGAATTTATTAAATTTTTACATTAGGCGGCAGGAAAATCGAAATATCTTTTCCGTAAACAATTAAATCTCGCACCACCGTTGAAGAAATATACGAATATTCGTAATCGGTAAACAGAATGACAGTCTCAATTCCGGAAATTTTTCGGTTGGCGTCAGCAATATTGTGTTCATATTCGAAATCGCTAACAGAGCGCAATCCCCGAAGTATGAAACCTGCATCGACTGAACGGGCAAAATCCACTGTGAGGCTGTCGTAAATAGAAACCTTCACTCTTGGCTCATTTTTAAATGTTTGACTAATTATGTCCTGCCTCTTTTCGATGGAGAATAAGGTTTTTTTTGCCTGATTGACTCCAATGCCAATAATTATCTCATCGAAAAGCTTCAATCCTCGCTTGACAATGCTGTAGTGTCCAATGGTAAATGGGTCAAACGTTCCCGGGAAAATGGCTCGTTTCATGATCTAAATTATTTTGAATCGACAAGAACTTAGTTGAAGGAAAGTTGCCCTCATTTCGCACTTTTTTGCTACTGAGGAAACCATTTTTTGCAACAAGGGATGTCCATTCATTTTTGATTAAATTTATTTATGTGCAAATTTACATGATAATTTTCAATTTCTGTATATCGCTGATAAAATTGGTTTTTCTCGAGTTCCCCTTACAGAATTTTCAGACGTCGTTCATTGGTTTCAGGTTTTATTTTTTCAATTCTTTTATGACCAATTAAATTCTGCATCGAAGTGCATTTTTGTGTATTTTATTTTCAGTTTTAAAATGGTTTATTAACTTTGCTGCAATTAATTGAAAGATTCAGTGATGATACGAAAATTTTTTGTTTTGTTTTTTGGTTTCAATATTTTTTTTGATTCCCTTTTGTGGGCTATTGATCCGGTGACGGCGCTACCAATACCCAAACAGGTTGTTTTTTCCAATGAAACTGTTTCTTTGGAAAGAATCGATATGCGTGAACGTTACGATAGAGAACAGACGGTGATAGCTTATAACCATTCCACCAGCATTTTATTGCTGAAGCGTGCCAATCGGTTTTTCCCCGTAATCGAACCTATTTTAAAAAACAACGGTATTCCGGATGATTTTAAATATTTGGCTGTTGTAGAGAGCAATCTCGATCCGCGTGCTTTTTCTCCGGCTCAGGCTGCCGGTATTTGGCAATTAATGCCGAAGACCGCCGAACAGTACGGGTTGGAAGTCAACGATCAAATTGATGAGCGTTATTACTTGGAAAAGGCTACTGTTGCAGCCTGCCAATTTTTGAAGAGTGCCTATGCAAAATATCACAGTTGGGTTACGGTGGCGGCTTCCTATAATGCAGGTATGGCAAAAATTTCGGGTGAACAGGAGAAACAGCAGGTAGAAGATGCCTACGATATGTTGCTTTCAACCGAAAGTTCGCGATATATTTTCAGAATTCTGGCCATGAAACAGTTTTTTGAAAATCCAAAACTTTTTGGTTATCAATTGAAAAAGGATGATTTTTATCCGTATATTCCCACAAAAGAAGTTGTTGTCAATACTTCCGTTGAAGATTGGACCGAGTGGGCGAAACAATATCATTTGACTTATTTTCAACTGAAAGAATTTAATGTGTGGTTGAGAGACCGAAAACTGACCAATCCCAAAGGTAAAGCGTACAGAATTCAAATTCCCGATACGGCAGATTTAAAGTTTAATCCACAGCATCTGAAAATTCATCAACCCATTTGGGCAATTTGGTGAGGTAAATTAAAACATTGGCAAATAAGAATTTCAATTTGTTTTCGTTATATATGTTGTTTTTAAGTTATTAACTCTTAAAATGAAAAAATTATGAAAAGATTTATTTATTCTGCCGTATTGCTTTTCTTTTCGGTTTCGGTATTCAGCCAAATTGATTTTGGCGTGAAAGCCGGTTATAATTCCTCTGTCGGATTGAATGAATTAAGTTCGGTAACTTCCGGCAATTACAATGTAGATTCCATTCGAGCAGACGTAAAAAACAATTTTCAGCTTGGAGTATTTGGACGATTAAATTTTGGGAAAATTTATTTTCAACCCGAATTGCTCTACACTATGGGTAAGAAGGAATATACCGTTACTCTGCAGGATACGCAGAATCAAAGCGCAAGTTACGACAAGGTTGTAAACATCAGCAACATAGAAGTTCCTTTACTGGTTGGATACAAAGTCATCGATTTGATTAAAATGGTCAATGTTCGGGTTTTTGCCGGACCAAAATTAACTTTTAATGCAGGCTCTTCACTCAAATTTGAAAATTTGAAGAATATAACTGTCGATGAACTTGAGAAGGATGTAAAAAATGCTCAACTGGGATTGGAAGCCGGTTTAGGAGTAGATGTTTTAAAATTTACGTTGGATGCCCGATTCAATGTGATTAAAGACATGTATCAAACTAAAATTCAGGATGTAACGGTAGATGATTTTCAAGCCAATACCATTGTCATTTCGTTGGGTTGGAAATTGTTTTAATTAAATCCGAAAAAGCAAATTCATTAGGAATTTGCCAAAAAAATAACAAACCCCTTGCAAATCTTAAAGATGAGTAAGGGGTTTGTTGGTACCCGAAGCGGGACTTGAACCCGCACAGCCTTTGGGGCCAAAGGATTTTAAGTCCTTCGTGTCTACCATTCCACCATCCGGGCAAAAAAGCAAAAGACTTTTCAATGAGCGAAAAACGGGACTCGAACCCGCGACCCCGACCTTGGCAAGGTCGTGCTCTACCAACTGAGCTATTTTCGCATATCACAACATTTTCATGCGTAAAGCGGGTGCAAATATACAAGCATTTTTTCGCTTTACGAAATTTTTTGGCTTGAAAAGTGAAGCAGGATTTCTTAAAATTTGAAAAAAGGCGAAATTTCCATTCCGCCTTTTTAATATTTCACTCTCTCAAACGAGGTGAACCGATAAATTTTCTTCTGTTTCGTTAAATTCGATTTTTCCTTCTCTGGCAAGCCAGCCTAGTGCCATATTCAAATCTTTTTCAGAGAGTTTGGTGCTTTTTTTAAGCACTTTAACGTCCATTTCTCCTTTTTCGTTCAATACGTTCCATATGGTTCCGGCATTGATTCCGATATTTTCTGTTGACATAGCGGTTTGGTTTTAGTTATACATAAGGTTTATATCACCAACAAAGTTAGTTAAAAGTTTTCAATTGTCCAAAAAATTAATTTAATCTGTTGCTGACATGGAATTTCCTTTTAGGAGCTTTTTCAACTTGAGTTTTCCTGAGTTGAGGCAGACTAATTTTTTGATTCTTCGTTTAGAAAATGAAATGTTTTCTGCTCGATAATTTGTTGATAGGCGATGCGAGAGGCTTTTTGCTGAGATTCTTTCTTGTTCAGTCCTGTTGATTCGGAAACAGGCATTCCTTCAATGAATACACGCGACAGAAAAATTGGTTGATGGTTTTCGTTGAGAGTTTTGCAGGACATCTCGAAGTCGATTTGGAAGTGTTTTTTTTGACACCATTCAATTAATTTCGATTTATAATTCATCTCGAGCTTTTCCACTTTTGACAAATCGATAAAAGGCTCAAAAAGTTTTGTTTTGACAAACTTCATGCAGTGATTGTATCCGTAATCGAGATAAATTGCGCCAATTAAAGCTTCCAAAGCATTTCCGTAAATATCGTTGCTGACTTGCGGATTCACATTTTTGGAAACTTTCACAATTTTGTCCAATTCAAGTTTCAGTGCCAAGTGATTCAACGAATCGCGATTGACAATTTTGGAACGAATATTGGTGAGAAACCCCTCATCTTTTTGCTCATAATGCCGGTAAAATAAATCGGAAACGATAGCGTTCAATACGGCATCACCCAAAAACTCAAGTCTTTCGTTGCTCACAACTTTCCCCTCATGGTTGGTCATTGACAAAGAGCGATGTGTCAGAGCCAGCTGGTAATAGTTGATATCGCGCGGATAAAAGCCCAATAGTTTTCGGAACAAAGAATAAGGCTCTTTTCTGTATTTGGAAAAGAGCCCATTCAAATGAAAGAAATTTTTCACGAACTTATTTGGTGAATTTTTTTAATATAACACTTGCATTATGTCCACCAAAACCAAAGTTGTTGGATAAAGCTGCATTAATGGTTCTTTTCTGTGGCTTATTGAAGGTAAAGTTTAACCGGTAATTTATATCGGGGTCTTCATCGCCTTCCGTGAAATTAATGGTGGGCGGAACCACATCATTAATAATGGCAAGCGTACAGATAATGGCTTCAACAGCACCGGCAGCGCCCAGCAAATGGCCTGTCATCGATTTGGTTGAACTGATATTCAGTTGATATGCCTGTTCTCCAAAAACGTTTTCAATGGCTTTTGCTTCGGATGTGTCGCCAACGGGCGTAGAAGTACCATGAACATTAATGTAGTCGATGTCTTCAACTTGCATTCCTGCATCTTTGAGTGCACTCTTCATGGCGAGGATAGCGCCAAGTCCTTCAGGGTGTGAAGCTGTCAAATGGTAAGCATCAGCCGACATGCCGCCGCCTGCCACCTCACAAAGTATATTTGCTCCACGAGCCAAAGCATGATCCAATTCTTCCAGAATAATGCAACCGGCTCCTTCGCCAATGACAAAACCATCTCTGCTTTTGCTGAAAGGGCGTGAAGCTCCTGCAGGATCATCATTTCGGGTAGATAGTGCCATCATGGAATTGAATCCGCCAACTCCGGCAGCTGTGATGGCTGCTTCGGCTCCTCCAACAACAAACATTTTTGCTTTGCCTAAACGGATGTAATTGAAGGCATCGATAATTGAATGAGTAGATGAAGCACAAGCTGAGGTTGTAGCATAATTTGGGCCTTTAAAACCATAAAGAATGGAAATCTGGCCTGCTGCAATATCTGAAATCATCTTCGGGATAAAAAACGGGTTAAATTTCGGGCCCATTTCCTTGTTGAGAAAATAGTTTGAAACTTCCTGCTCGAAAGTAGTGATTCCGCCAATTCCCGACGAAAAGATGACGCCAACTTCATCCTTGTCGACAGTTTCCAAATTTATTCCGCAGTTTTCAATAGCTTGCTTGGCAGCTGCAATAGCATACTGAGCATAAGGATCGACTTTTCTAATTTCCTTTTTTTCGAAATACTGAAAAGGATCAAAATCCTTGACTTCGCAAGCAAATTGCGTTTTAAATTGAGAAGCATCGAAGTGAGTGATGGGACCAGCTCCACTTACCCCATTGAGGATATTTTCCCACAGTTTGGGAACAGATGAACCCAATGGAGTAATGGCTCCCAGCCCTGTAACAACTACTCTTTTTAATTCCATAACAAATGAGGAATGTTATTTTTTAGCATTTTCGATATAGCTTACAGCATCGCCAACAGTGGTGATTTTTTCAGCTTGATCGTCAGGAATAGAAATACCGAATTCTTTTTCAAATTCCATAATCAATTCAACCGTATCAAGCGAATCAGCGCCAAGATCGTTGGTAAAGCTTGCCGATGGTGTAATTTCTGCTTCATCAACACCCAATTTGTCTGCAATAATAGTCTTTACTTTTTCTTCAACTTCTGACATAATTTTAAGTTTTAAGTTTATAAATAAAAATTGTTTTATAATTTTGCGGTGCAAAGAAATGAAATTTTCTTCAAATAATCATCACTTTTTAGAAAAAAATATGTTTTTTTGCACAAATCACCTGTTTTTGAGCATTTTTTCTTCACCAATTATGTCAAAAAATATCGCCTTGTTTGCTTCGGGTTCAGGTTCCAATGCTGAGAATATAATTCGTTATTTTACAGGCAATTCCGATTTTTCTTTTCCTCTCATTATTTCCAACAACGAGAAAGCTTTTGTTCATGAGCGGGCAAAAAAGCTGGGTGTTCCTTCGCTTACTTTTCCGCGGGAAGATTTTATCGATGGAGGAAAAATTTTGAATTTACTTCAGGAGAAAAATATTGATGCGATTGTTTTGTCCGGATTTTTACTGAAAATTCCCGATTCGATTATCGAAGCTTATCCGCAAAAGATTGTCAATATTCATCCTGCTTTGTTGCCAAAGTTCGGAGGAAAAGGTATGTATGGCATGAAGGTGCACCGCGCCGTGTTGGAAGCTGGAGAAAAGGAGACGGGTATTACCATTCACTATGTCAATTCAAATTACGACGAAGGCGATATTATTTTTCAGGCAAAATGTCCCGTGTTGCCCGACGATACTCCCGAATCGGTTGCTCAAAGGGTACATGCTCTCGAATACGAGTTTTTTCCCCGAATCATTGCCGAAATATGGAAATAAATTTCTCCGTTCAATTTTCAGATCGTTCCTGAAGAAGTTTCAGCTTATTTTTCATTTTCATTCATTTGCATGATTACTGAAAGGAGTTTTATAGGTTTGATTTTATGAATCGGGAAAGTTTGTTTTTAAATAGTCGGTGTGTAAATTGAAAATTATCATGTACTTTTGTACAAAGAAATAGTTTTAAAAAAGAAGAATAATTTAATTGATCGGATAATTATATGGCACTTCAATGTGGTATTGTAGGTTTGCCGAATGTTGGCAAATCCACATTATTCAACTGTCTGTCGAATGCAAAGGCTCAAGCGGCCAATTTTCCTTTTTGTACCATTGAACCCAATGTTGGCGTTACGCAAGTTCCCGACGAAAGGATTAATATCTTGGCCCGATTGGCAAATCCGCAAAGATTAGTTCCGGCAACGGTGGAAATTGTGGACATTGCCGGACTGGTAAAAGGTGCGAGTAAAGGAGAGGGCTTGGGAAACAAATTTTTGGCCAATATTCGTGAAACAGATGCCATTCTGCATGTATTGCGGTGTTTTGAAGATGAAAATGTGGCCCACGTCAATGGAGTTATTGACCCGGTTCGCGACAAGGAAATAGTAGATGCGGAGTTACAGTTGAAGGATTTGGAAACAGTAGAAAGTCGAATAAATAAAGTGCAGAAACAGGCCCAAACCGGTGGCGACAAGCAGGCTAAAATAATTTATGAAATTTTGCAGGAATATCGGTCAGCTTTGTTACAGGGAAAATCGGCACGTACCGTAGTGTTGGACAAAGAATCTAAAAAGTTGGTCAAAGATCTTTTTTTATTGACCGACAAGCCTGTAATGTATATCTGTAATGTGGACGAAGCTTCTGCAACAAGCGGAAATGCTTATGTGGAGGCGGTGAGAGAAGCAGTAAAGGAAGAGAATGCCGAAATTTTGGTGGTGGCTGCAGCAACTGAAGCCGAAATTGCCGAGCTGGAATCGTATGAAGAGCGTCAGATGTTTTTGGAGGAACTTGGTTTAAAGGAATCGGGAGTATCCCGCTTGATTCAATCGGCTTATCGTTTGCTCAATTTGGAAACATTTTTTACTGTCGGACCGTTGGAAGTTCGGGCATGGACTTACGAAAAAGGATGGAAAGCTCCGCAATGTGCCGGCGTAATTCATACCGATTTTGAAAAAGGCTTTATTCGTGCCGAAGTGATTAAGTATGACGATTTTGTGGCCTTAGGCTCGGAAACGGCTTGCAGAGAAGCAGGAAAGATTTATATCGAAGGCAGGGATTATGTGGTGCAGGATGGCGATATTATGCATTTCAGGTTCAATGTTTGAGTTTAATCTATTTTGCTTCAAAAAGCGTTAAAAAGCAAAATTTGTCATGCGCGTTTTAGTTCAGCGAGTAGCAGAAGCTTCGGTAGAAATTGATCGACAAATAATATCTTCCATAGGAAAAGGATTGTTGGTCTTCGTTGGTATAGAAAGCACCGATACTTTGCAGGATGCCGAATGGTTGGCCGGTAAAACGGCAGCATTACGTATTTTTGACGACGAAAAAGGAGTTATGAATCTTTCTGTTACGGATATCGATGGAGAAGTGTTGGTGGTGAGTCAGTTTACACTTTGTGCAGAAACTCGGAAGGGAAACCGACCTTCTTATATTCGGGCTGCACGGCATGAAACAGCCATTCCGCTTTACGAAAGTTTTTGTAAAATAATGGAACAAAAAACCGGTAAAGAAGTTAAAACCGGTGTTTTTGCAGCCGATATGAAAGTTAAACTGGTAAATGATGGTCCGGTAACTATTTGGATAGACAGTAAAGTTTGATAATTTTGCTGTTGCATTGCAGAAAAAATCAAAAACAAAAATGTTTGTCCCATTTTTTGTTGTTCCAAAGTTTTCGATTTTTTTGATTTCAGTGGTTTTAAAAAAGTATTTACCATAAATTAGGACAAAGTATGAAAAAACATATTCCAAATTTTCTGACCTGCTTGAATTTATTTTCTGGTTGTATTGGGGTTTATTATGCTTTTCAGGGAAATTATTTTGCTGTATTGGTTTTCATTTTGATTGCTGCTTTTTTCGATTTTATTGATGGATTGGCTGCCCGCCTGTTGCAGGCTTATTCGCCTATGGGAAAAGAGCTCGATTCTTTGGCCGATGTTGTGAGTTTTGGCTTGGCACCCGGAGCGGTATGTTTTAGTTTGCTCTCTCAAAGCTCCTTGCCGTTTTGGGTAGCGTTTGCCGGATTTGTCATTACTTTGTTTTCGGCTCTGCGACTGGCCAAATTCAACATCGATGAGCGGCAAGGTTCCTCTTTTCTTGGTTTGGCAACTCCAGCAAATGCCATTTTTTGGGTTGGATTGGGCTATTCTTTTTCCGAATTCTTAACGGCAAACAGTTGGCTGATTTTAATTTTGATTGTAATTTTCAGTGCTTTGCTGGTATCGGAAATCCCCATGTTTTCTTTAAAATTCAAAAACCTGAAATGGGAAGAAAATGAATTGCAATATATTTTCTTGATGTTGTGTGTTTTGTTTCTTTTTGTTTTTCAACTGAATGCTTTTGTTCCCATTATTATTGCCTATCTTTTTTTGGCTGTTGTTAAAGTTGTTTTCAAAATTTGATTTTTTCTGCCGTTTCGTTCTGTCCGAATAGGAAGTTGACTTTTTTCTTGTTTAAAACGCTTTCTCTTTCATTTCGTTATACGGTAAGGATTTATTACTTTTGCAGTCGAAATTTTTGAATATAACTTTTTACAAAACACGAAACGTGTGTCCATCAATATAACAAAACTTTCAAAAAACTTCGGACAACAAAAGGTTTTGGACGATGTCTGTTTTGACATCGACAAAAATGGAGTAGTTGGTTTTTTGGGGCCAAATGGCGCCGGAAAAACAACCACGATGAGAATTATTGCAGGAGCTTTGCCTTACGAAACGGGCAGTGTAAAAGTTTGTGGTCATGAAGTGAAGGACGCGCCTTTGAAAATCAAATCGTTGATTGGTTATTTGCCCGAACAAAATCCATTGTACGAGGAAATGTATGTAAAAGAATATCTGCTTTTTATTGCGGATGTTTACAAATTGGGACAATACAGGAACAAAATAGTGGATGAGATGATTGATAAGGTAGGCCTACGTGCCGAATTTCGTAAAAAAATCGGACAGCTTTCCAAAGGATATCGTCAGCGGGTTGGGTTGGCACAGGCTTTGATTCATGAGCCGAAAGTTTTGATTTTGGATGAACCTACAACCGGCTTGGATCCCAATCAGTTGGAAGAAATTAGAACTTTAATTCTGGAGTTAGGAAAAGACCGAACTGTGTTACTCAGTACTCACATTATGCAGGAAGTTAAAGCTTTGTGCAACAGAGTAATCATTATAAATAAGGGAAAAATTGCTGCAGATTTTGAGGATCTTTCGTCCATTCACTCTTTAAATCGGGATATTTTTCAGGTTGAAGTAGAATTTTTTAAAAAACCGGAAGCAAAAGATATTGAAAATATTCCTGGTGTATTGAAAGTGAATTTTTTGGATGAAACCCGTCTGTTGATTGTGGCTTCGAAAGATATTCGCAGTGATATTTTTGATTTTTCCGTGAAACAGGGAAATAAAATTCTGCTGATGAAATTGGTGGAACAGGAAATTGAACAGGTCTTTCGCAGTTTGACCGCAGAAAGTTAATGTTGGAAAAAAATTTTGGCACGGAAATAATTCAGGATACAATTTTTTTTGTTGGAGTTTTACATGACAGAGAATTTTGACATAAGGAGCAACAATATCGAAAAGGATTTTGAAAATGCATTGCGTCCGCTGACGTTTTCAGATTTTGAAGGACAAAATAAAATTGTAGAAAATCTGAAAGTTTTTGTTCAAGCGGCTCGCATGCGTTCCGAATCGCTCGATCACGTGCTTCTGCATGGGCCTCCGGGATTGGGGAAAACCACTTTGTCCAATATCATTGCTCACGAACTGAATGTTGGCATTAAAATTACTTCGGGGCCTGTACTCGATAAGCCGGGCGATTTAGCCGGTTTGCTCACCAGCCTCGAACCGAACGATATTTTGTTTATTGACGAAATTCACAGACTGAGTCCGGTGGTGGAAGAGTATTTATATTCGGCTATGGAAGATTACCGGATAGATATTATGATCGACAAAGGTCCAAGTGCGCGTTCCATTCAGTTAGAGCTGAATCCTTTTACACTGATTGGAGCAACTACTCGCAGCGGATTATTGACTTCTCCCTTAAGAGCCAGATTTGGTATCAATTGTCATTTCGAGTATTACGATACAGAAGTGATTACGCATATCATTAAACGTTCTGCTTATTTGTTGAATGTGCAAATTGAAGAGAGGGCAGCCATAGAAATTGGCAGTCGAAGTCGGGGAACACCTCGCGTGGCAAATGCTTTGCTGCGGCGTGTACGCGATTTTGCACAGGTTAAGGGAAGCGGCAAAATCGATTTGGGAATTGCCTGTTATGCGCTCGAAGCTCTGAATATCGACAAATATGGATTGGACGAAATAGACAATAAAATTTTAACTACCATTATCGACAAATTTAATGGTGGCCCTGTCGGGTTGTCTACCATTGCTACAGCACTTGGCGAGGATGCCGGCACGTTGGAAGAAGTATATGAACCATTTCTGATCATGGAAGGCTTTCTGAAACGCACGCCACGAGGAAGAGAAGTTACAGAGTTGGCATACAGGCACTTGGGAAAGTCGAAAATGGGGATGATGGATACACTTTTTTAAAAAATTTTATCAGTTTCAACTGAGCCATTGTAAAATAAATTTTTAAGAAAAATATGCCGGAAAAGCAGATGAAAAGGCTGGCAAAAGATACAGCCATTTACGGATTGAGCAGCATCATAGGGAAATTTCTCAACTGGTGTTTGGTGCCCTTGTACACCTACGTGTTGGAAAGTTCGGCTGATTATGGAATAGTTACCAACCTGTATGCTTGGACGGCTCTGTTGCTGGTGATACTCACCTACGGAATGGAAACGGGATTTTTCCGTTTTGCCAATAAAAATCGGGATGATGCACCCAAAGTTTATGGCACCACCATGATTTCGGTAGGGTTCACTTCCTTACTTTTTGCAACCATTTGTGTGATTTTTTCGCAACCCATTGCCAATGGAATGGGTTATCCCAAATATCCGGAATTTATAGCTATGCTGGCCATAGTGGTTTCTATGGATGCTTTCGATGCCATTCCGTTTGCTTATTTGCGCTATAAAAATCGTCCCATAAAATTTGCTGCATTAAAGCTTTTCATGATTTTTACCAACATTTTTTTCAATATCTTTTTTCTGGTTATTTGTCCGTGGTTACAAAAGAAAGCGCCCGGTTTAATCAGTTGGTTTTACAATCCGCATTACGGAGTGGGTTATATTTTTGTAGCCAATCTGATTTCGACTGCTGCTGTAACACTGGCTTTGCTGCCCGATATGTTGGAAGCTAAATTCCGTTTGGACACGGCCTTGTTGAAGAAAATGCTTCAATATTCATTGCCATTGTTGATGTTGGGAATAGCAGGAATTATTGATCAAACCATCGACAAAATTATTTTTCCCTTTCTTTTCGAAGACAAAGCTTATGCAGCTGCTCAATTGGGAATTTACGGCGCCTGTTTCAAAATTTCGATGGTCATGATGATGTTTACTCAGGCTTTTCGTTATGCTTATGAACCTTTCATTTTCGCCCAGTATAAGGATAAGAACAGTACAGCTGCCTATGCTGACGCCATGAAATATTTCATCATTTTTTCCTTGTTGATCTTTTTGGGTATGGTTTTTTATCTGGATATTTTCAAATTCATTATCCGAAGCGATTACTGGGCAGGGTTGCGTGTTGTTCCCATCGTATTGTTTTCCTATTTGTTTCAGGGTGTGTTTTTTAATCTTTCGCTTTGGTACAAACTTACCGACAAAACCATGTATGGAGCTTGGATTTCGATTGTGGGAAGTTTGATTACAATTGCCATCAATATTATTTTTGTCCCCGTTTTCAGTTATATGGCTTCGGCGTGGGCGTCGTTTGCCTGTTATTTTGTGATGATGCTCATATCTTACTTTTTGGGACAAAAATATATGCCGATTAAATATGATTTAAAAACTATCGGTCTCTACACCATTGTAACTCTTGCCTTGTACGGCATCAGCCTTTTGATTGCAACACCCTATTTGTGGCTCAATTTGCTGTTGAAAACCATTTTGTTTGTTCTTTTCTTAGCTTTATTAATAAAACGTGATTTTCCGTTACAGTCAATTCCTGTAATCAATCGTTATCTGAAAAAATCATGAATCAGCACGCCTTGCATATTATTACGCCGGTGAAGGATTCGTTAGAAACAACCCTGAAAACCATAGAAAGTATCATGGATTCCGATTTTCATTCAGATTTTCAATATACTGTTTATAATGATTTCAGTTCCGACGAAAATACCAAGAGACTTGAATTAGCATCAACCGAAATGGGATTCAGGTTGGTAAATTTGAAAGCTATCACCACGCATCCCTCTCCAAACTATTTGCTGGTGTTGCAACTGTCCCAACAAGAGGCTTTGTCGGAGCATGCACATTTGCTGGTTGTGGAGTCGGATGTAATAGTGAAAAAAAACACCATTCAAATTTTGTTTGATGCTGCTCAGAAACTTGAAAATCCGGGTTTGATTGCTGCTGTAACGCACGATGAAGAGGGAAATATCAATTTCCCGTATCTTTATGCCAAGAATTTTGACAGTGGAACGGTGCAGACTTCCAAACGTTTGAGTTTTTGCTGTACATTGCTCTCCAATTCGTTTTTAGAAGCATTCGACTTCAAAAATTTGAATCCCGAAAAGTCATGGTATGATGTGTTTATTTCGCACAAAGCTGTAGAATTGGGATTCAACAATTATTTACTTACCCATTCGCCTGTTTTACATTTGCCTCACAGCAGTCGCCCGTGGAAACAACTTAAATACACGCATCCTCTAAAATATTACTGGCTGAAATATACAAAAGGTAGAGATAAAATTTGAGAAAATGAAAAATCCTTTGGTCTCTGTTATTATTCCGGTTTACAATATGGAAGCGTTTCTGGCTGAAGCGATAGATTCTGTACTGGCTTCAACTTATCCAAATTTTGAAATAATTGTTGTTGACGATGGTTCTACAGACCAGTCGCCAGTGATAGCACAACATTACAGTGAAAGGGATACTCGAATCCGATTCTACCGTCAATCCAATCGTGGAGTGGCAGCAGCCCGTAATCTTGCCTTGCAGGAAGCTCGTGGAGAATTTATTCTGCCGGTAGATGCCGACGATAAAATTTCTAAAATTTTTCTTGAAACTGCTGCTAAAGCACTTGTTCAACTTCCTCAAGTAAAGATTGTTACGTGTGAATATGAATATTTTGGCGAAAAAAAGGGAAAAGGGAAATATCGTCCTTATCACAGAAGATTGATTGCACGGAAAAACGTTATTAATAATTGTTCAATGTATCGCAGGACAGATGCGTTGAAGGTGGGCGGTTATTGTGAGGAAATTATTGGACGGGAGGATTGGGAATTTTGGATATCGTTGCTGAAAAATGGAGGAGAAGTGGAGCATCTTTCTGAAACAGGATTTTACTATCGAATCAGGAGTAATTCTAAAAGAATTACCGACAGAAAACTGAAAAAACACATTATCGACGTTTTAAACCGTCGTCATAAAGCTTTTTTTTATCGCGAATTAGGTGGAAAACTTCATTACAGACGCTCACTATCACGCTTGTTGAATTTTTTTTATCATTGTTACAAGCCCGAAACTTTTTTCGTTCATCCCGATTTCAAAGAGGAAGAAGAATTTTTTTATTCGTTGCCGGATATTTTTGACAATCAAGGAGAAACGATTCATTCGGGAAGAAATATCATTAAAATTTTTAATGCGGGAAACAGGAAATGGGTTGTGAAATCGTTTCAATCGCCAAATGTTGTGAATCGCTTTATATATGGTATTTTTAGAAAATCGAAAGCGCGACGTTCGTATGAATATGCATTGAAACTTCTCTCGCTGGGAATCGCCACTCCACAGCCGATTGGCTATTATGAGCAGAAGATACTTTTTTTGTTCCATAAAAGTTTTTATGTATCGGAGAGGTCTGAATGTAATCATCGTTTTGAAGAATTGATTCGAGACGTGAATTTTCCCGACCGAGAAAAGATATTGAAAGCTGTTGCACGTTTTACGGCTGAGCTACACGAAAAAGGAGTTTTACATTCGGATTATTCGGCAGGGAACATTTTGTTTTCTCAAACGAATGACGATATTCACATTGAATTGATTGATTTGAATCGGTTGAAATTTGGAAAAATATCCAAAACTGCAGGTTGTAGAAACTTTGAAAGATTGAATCTGGAGCCCGAAGCTTTGAAAACAATGGCTGAAGAATACGCTGTGGCTCGTGGTTTTGAAAAGCAGGAATGTGTAGAACTCGTTCAACGGTATCGTTGGAAAAAACATAAAAATATCAGCTCGTTACAACCAAAAAATTAGACATTAGAATGAATAAAAAACTTTCTTTGGGAACTCGTTTTGTTCTTTTGTCGATGATTGTTTTTTTTGTATTTTTAGCCCTTACCATTTCAATTTATCGATATGTGGCCATTGGCATTGAGCAAAATATGTCTGTTCTAACATTACTGGCCGGAAGTTATTTCTTTGTTCAGCTGATACTTTTTCTTGTCGTTTTTAAAAGTTACCTACCGAAAAGTAACTTTTCATGGGACAATATTCTGACTGTTTCATTGTTTTTTCTGCTGATTTCTACGGTTTTAAGTGTTAATGTTTCGATTACGGCCACCGTCCTTTTTGTTGTTTTGGCAGTGCTGTTTGCGATAGTAAAAAAGAAGCACTTTCAACCTCATCCGCTTTTTTATTTTATGGCAGCCTATTATTTGTTTCAATATGTTGGGCTTCTGTGGTCGATTGATACTGCTTATGGTTGGCGTTTTGTGGGGAGAGGACTGTCATTTATTGTTTTACCTTTGGCTTTTGGCTTTTATTCTGTTTCCGAGGAAAAGAAAAATTTGTTGTTGCGTATTTTCTTTCGGTTTTTGGAAGTTTATTTAATAATGGTAATAGTGGCTTATTTTTATCAGGTTCAATTTCATAAAGTTGATTTTGGAATTGGATTTCATCTAAAAAAGAATTATTTCTCCTCACCTGTACCTCCCGGAGTGGATTACTATTTGTTATTGGGTTGGGCCGGTTACAATCATCCGACTTTCGTTTCATTCATTTTGACGCTGATGTTTGGAATCGGGTTTTATTTGTGGCGAAACGACAATTCACCGCAAACAGTTAAAATATCCGGTTTCGAAATGGGTTTTTATGGGTTCATGACAGCCGTAGTCATTTTATTGTTGCAAAGTCGTATTGGAATGATTATGTTCCCGTTTGGTATTTTTTTAACCTTGCTTTACAACCTACGAAAAAAGAAAAAGCTTGTTCTTTCGGCGGTTGTTTTTTCATGTCTTTTAGTTTTGTCAGCCGGATTTTATATTTATAAAAATTATCGCGGTTATTTTTACGACCGTCCTCGAGAAATTCAAACCGACATTGTACTTTCGTTTTTAAAAGATCATTATTTGTTGGGTACCGGTACCGGTGGAATGAAAGTCCTAATTCCTTGGTTCCCAACAGCTCACAATCAATTTTTAGGAGACTTGTTTCATTTGGGCATTCCCGGTTTACTTTTGTTGTTGGCTTTAATGTCAAGTTCATTTTATTTTGCCTGCAAGGATAAAAATTTTTTGCTGCTCTATTTTCTGTTGATTTATTTTGTAATGATGCAAATAGAAATGCCGCTTTCTTTGCAGAAAGGAATAACCTATTTTACTTTATTCACCGGATTATTGCTCAAACCTCGATCGTTTGAAAAGGAATTAATGTAAATCATTTTCTCCCGAAATCGGCCGGAATTTCGCCCCATGCTTCAGTTTCCCATTTCAGCAGCGGAGTAGAATAGTCATTGTTTTGCAGCCAGTTTTCTGCACGTTCTATCAATTCAAATAAAGATTTGTTCTCCTCATTCTTTTCCAGTTTGGTATTTGCCTTTTTTTGCTTTACCCATTTCAGGGCGGTGCGGCTGTCGGAGTAGAGTGGCAACTGACTGTTGTTTTGTTTCATTAGAGCCAGTGCGTGGACAATAGCCAAAAATTCGCCAATATTGTTTGTTCCGTTCCGAAATGGTCCCTGATGAAAAATTTCCTTGCCTGTTTTGGTATAAACTCCGCGATATTCGAGCAGTCCCGGATTGCCGCTGCAGGCTGCATCTACCGAAATACTTTCCATTATCGGTTGCCCGATAGATGCTTTCTTCCCTTTCTTCCCTGAAGATTTGTTTTGCGCATTATTTCGTATGTCGATATATTTCCAAGGAAGGGATTCGAATGCTTTTTTTGCTTCTTCTTCAGTAGCAAAACCTTTGAATAGGGCGCCTTCAAATTGGTGAACTTGCCGTTTGCACTCTTCCCATGAAGAATAAATACCGGGCTGTTTTCCTTTCCAGACAACAAAAAATTTGTTTTTGCTCATACGGTTGATAGTTTTCAGGATGTGAAGGGTTGAGAAGGAAGAAGTAAATTTTTATTTATCGCCGAAAAAATGTAATTTTGCACCACTTCAAAAAAATGGTCTTGTAGTTCAATGGATAGAACGAAAGTTTCCTAAACTTTAGATTCGGGTTCGATTCCCGGCGAGACTACAAATTTTTCTTTTTCTGTCGTTTTCAGTACCATTCCATCCTTCAGCTCAATTACCCTGTCGGTTTGCATGGCCAGTTCCATATCGTGTGTAACAATGACAATGGTCAACCCTAATTTGTCGCGTAGTTGAAATAATAATTTGTGAAGTTCCGTTTTGTTTTTGGAGTCGAGGCTACCCGAAGGTTCATCGGCCAGAATCAGCAAGGGATCATTGATTAAAGCGCGGGCAACGGCAACGCGTTGTTTTTCGCCACCCGACAATTCGTTGGGCTTGTGTTGCATTCGATCTGCAAGTTGAAGTTCTTCCAAAATTTTTTTTGCTTTATTGGTGGTTTTTTTTACGTCTTTTCCGGCAATTAAGGCGGGAAACATTACATTTTCCAAAGCCGTGAATTCGGGAAGAAGTTGATGAAACTGAAAAACAAAACCGATATTTCGATTACGAAAAGCCGATAGTTCCTTTTCTGATAATTTACTGAAAGTTACCCCGTTGATGGATACCACGCCGTCGTTTGGTTTGTCGATGGTTCCCAATATCTGTAACAGTGTGGTTTTTCCCGCACCACTTGGCCCGACTATTGCCACCACTTCGCCTTTGTCAACCGATAAATCTACGCCTTTCAGCACTTCCAAGTTACCAAAACTTTTGTGTATGTTGCTGGCTTCAATCATTTTTTCGTGCGTTTTGATGCTCACACGGTCATTTTCAAATGTATTCATTGTTATTTTTATTCGGAATAATGTCTCAATTTTTTAGAACCCCAACCATTTGGTCAATCCTAACTGATTCAGTAGAACGAGTAGAATGGCAAGCGGTGCAAGGTATCGGGTTATCAACAAAAAAATATTCAGAAAAGGTATCTTGTATTTTCCGTTGCTGGTGAGTTCGAGTAAAATTTTCTGCTTGTCGATTCTCCAGCCTACAAATAATGAAATGAAAATTCCTCCCACCGGCATGAGAATTTTGGAAGTAATACTGTCGAACAGAGCAAAGAAACCATATCCAAACAATGAAAAATCTTTCCATATCCCTAATGAAAAAGATGAAAGTATGCCCAATAATGCAATGCCTAAGGAAGAAACAATTGCAGCTTTCGCTCGTGATATATGTAATTCTTCTGTGAGAAAAGCAACAATTACTTCCAGCAGCGAGATGGTGGAAGTTAAAGAGGCTAAAGCCAGTAGAATGAAAAACAAAGTTGACCAAATTGTACTGCCTTGCATTTGAGAAAAAATATGAGGCAGCGTTATAAATACCAATTCGGGGCCTTGCGCTGGATTGATACCAAAAGAAAAAACTGCCGGGAAAATAGCAATGGAAGCAAGGACGGCTACCAGCGTGTCGAAAATGGTAACTTGAAGGGCTGTAGAACTAAGGTTATTGTCTCTATTTATGTAAGAACCGTAAGTAATCATGCAACCCATTCCCAAACTCAAAGAAAAGAAAGCCTGTCCCATTGCATTTAAAATGACTTCGGAATCGATTTTTCCGAAGTCGGCCTTAAAAAGAAATTTCAATCCTTCGGTACCGTTTGGTAAAGTAATGGAACGAATTCCCAAAATGATGATAATCAGAAACAGCAATGGCATCATCAATTTGGTGCTTTTTTCAATTCCGTTTTTTACACCGGCAATGATAATAAAACACGTTAATGCAGTGAAAAGCAGCATCCATCCCACTGGGCGGTAAGTATTTGTACTGAAATCGGTAAATACCTGATTAAGTTGGGCAGTGGATGCATTGGCAAATTTGTTGCTCAATGCCTGTACAATATACTCAAGAGTCCATCCCGAAACGACAACATAAAAACCCAAAATCAAAAAGGCCGAAATCACGCCCATAAGTCCCACCAGCCACCATTTGCTTTTTGGCGCCAATGTGCGAAACGAACCGGCAGCATTTGCCTGCGCCATTCGGCCAATGGAAAACTCGGAAATCATAACCGGCAGTCCCAGAAAAACAACACAAAGAATGTACACCAACAGGAAAGCTCCACCTCCGGATTCTCCAAGCAAATAAGGGAAACGCCAAATGTTTCCCAATCCCACGGCTGAGCCTGTTGCAGCCGCTATGGCGCCAATTTTACTAAAATTGATTCTCTCCTTTTTTGCCATATTTTTCTTGTTTTCGATGCATATTTGTTGCAAAAGTAGAGAAAAAAAATAAAAATCGAAATGAATGGGAGAAAGCTGCCTTGATAATTATTTTTGTAAAATAGTTATCTTTGCATGAGTTTGAAAATTCAAAAGAATATCAACATTTATTTTAAAGTGGAAAATTTAGTTTTTGCTACAAATAATCTTCATAAATTGCAGGAAGTTAAAGCAATTTTGGATGGGAAAGTACAAATACAAAGTTTATCGGAAATAGGTTGCTTGGACGAAATACCAGAAACCGCCGATACGCTTGAAGGCAATGCTTTGTTGAAGGCAAAATTTGTTTACGACAGATTTCAGTTGGATTGTTTTGCAGATGATACAGGCTTGGAAATTGAAGCATTGGGAGGCGAACCCGGCGTTTTTTCGGCAAGGTATGCAGGGTTGGAGCATGATTCTTACAAAAACCGAATGAAAGTACTGCGTTTGATGGAACAACAAACCAATCGCAAAGCTCAATTCAGAACGGTTATTGCCCTTATTTTACAGGGGAAGGAATATCTTTTTGAAGGAAAAGTTGAAGGTGTAATTACTCGAGAACCGAGAGGTGAAGGTGGTTTTGGATACGATTCGATATTTGTTCCCAATGGCTATGAACAGACTTTTGCCGAGTTGTCGGCAGAGCAAAAGAATCAAATCAGCCATCGAGCCCATGCCGTGAAAAAATTTGCCGACTTTATCGTTTCAAGGTGAAAGTGAAACCAAAGTTTTTCATTGGTTTCATTTTTCTTCAATCATTGACAAAACAAAATAAATCAGGAAGTTTTCAGTTTAATTTTATGGATTCATGTTTTACTTTCAACAACTTTTTTGAGGATAAATAAATTTTTGAAAAATAAAGATTTCCAATACAGCGTAATTTAGTAATTTAATACGCTATTTCCTTAAAATCAAATATTTAACTTATGAAAAATAAGATTTTTTACATTTCGGTCTTTTGTAGTTTTTTTGCTTGTTTCGTTCAGGCAGACAATATTGGCATGGGAAAATGGAGAATGCATTTGGCTTACAACAGTGTCGGTCAGATTGCGCAATCCGATAAAAAAATATATGCAGTAAGTGATGGTGCTTTATTTTCCGTAGATAAACTCGATGGCAGTATGGAATTTTACAGTAAAATCAGCGGATTGCACGATACTTCTGTCAGCCGAATCGAATATGATCAAAATACGCGACAACTGCTTGTAATTTATGCCAATGGAAATATAGATTTTGTTAATGAGGGCGGCGTTATTAATCTACCCGATTTATATAACAAGCAAATGACTTTCAGCAAAGACGTTCAGCATATTACTTTTTTCGGGAATCGGGCTTATTTATCCTGTCATTTTGGTGTTATAGCCTTGAATATGGAGAGAAAGGAAATTGCCGAAACCTATTTTATAGGTGCTAATGCTGCAGCTGTGGATGTGCTTTGTACGGCAGTTCACGGGCAGACTATTTATGCGCTTTCCAAAAGTGCAGTTTACAAGGCAGATGTTACCAATCCGTATTTGGTTAATTATGAAGTTTGGTCGACTGTTGCAAATTTGCCGGGAAGCGGAAATTTTCAGTCTGTTGTATCTTTTGCCAACCAGCTTTTTTTACTTCGTAACGGAAAGATTTACCAAATGAATGCTGCCGGACAATGGTCAGCTTTTCTTTCTCAGGTTACAGCTTCAAATTTGCTGGTTTCTGATGGAAGTCTGTTTATTTTGGGAACAGATAATAATATTTATTTGGTTGACAGCCAGTTGGCTTCAAAAACTGTTTCAGGTCTTGGTGTGGTTGCGGATGCAGAATACGACACTGAAAACAATACCTGTTGGTTTGCTGCCAATGGTAACGGAATTATTTCCTATCGTCAGGAGGGTAGCCAGCGACCGGTAGTTTCTACTTATAAGCCTTCAGGTCCGGCGGTGAATATACCCTGGCAAATGCGATTTTCCGGACAAAAATTGTTTGTGGTGCCGGGAGGAAGATCTTCGGCTCAATATAATCAGCAGGGTTACGTCATGATGTTTGAAAATG
>ENA-UOYA01000804-UOYA01000804.1-activated-sludge-metagenome-genome-assembly--contig:-NODE-804-length-37153-cov-9.976953_pt1 | contig 37153 bp, 29 predicted proteins | sample MGYA00238163_ERZ764804 | MGnify/ENA primary metagenome ERZ764804 (study PRJEB28919, sample SAMN05720223) | activated sludge metagenome | isolation source: Anaerobic digester | place: Hong Kong...
TAAAATATCGCCTTTATTTTTCTTCCAAATATTCGGCGAAGATTCGGGCGGCGCTCTCCACCTTTACCGCGCACGGGCGCTTCTTATAATATTCGGCGTTGCGTTCAGATGCTTCGGGGGATGACGCGATGTTGCCTTTCAGACCAAGGAGTTCGGCACAAATGACACTACCGTTGCGCTCCTTGAATTTCGCCAACAAATCCTGCACCACCTTGTAACACGCCGACTTGCCGGCACGGTCGGCACCATCAGTCTGTCCGCAATCCATCCCGACAAGCATCACAATGCCCGACACGGCTCCGCACATCATACGCATCCGGCCCACTCCACCGCCAAAGCCTGCCGCTATCCGCTTGGCTTGCACATCGGTAAAACCATACAGGTCGGCAAACGCCGCCACCACGGACTGGGCACATCCATAACCCTGCATGAAATATTCTACCGCACGCTGAATCCTATCTTCGTATTTCATCATCATCCAAAATTTTTGTGCAAAGATAAAGAAAGTTTGTGGATTGCAAGAAGATTGGGGAAAAGAAATCATTTTTCTTTATAGGCACATTTCCAAATTCGTTTGCATCGGGCGTATGCGATACGCCCCTACAGAGAAATGCTTGCGAATTTATGACGAGAAATAATATGTATGATGCCAAAATTTGGGGGATTACCACATTTTTTGTATATTTGCAACCAAAGAAAACCGTGAAACATGAAAAACAATCAAATCATCCTTGCCATCGGCATTTGCATCGCGATTGCGATATCGACAAATGTACAGGGAAACACTAGGACTTATGCACAAAAAAGCCTTGCGGCAAATGTACAGGGAGACACTAGGACCCATTCACAAAAAAGCCTTGCGGCAAATGCGCAGGAAAACGCCAAGTCATATCCACAAAAAGACATTGAAACGGATGCGCGGGAGCCCATCGATTACGTGGACCCGTTTATCGGGACGACCAACTTCAGCGTGTGCAACCCCGGGGCGATATGTCCCAACGGCATGATGTCGGTGGTGCCGTTCAATGTGATGGGGTCCGACCTGAACGTGTATGACAAAGACAAGAGATGGTGGTCGGCGCCATACGAATATAAGAACAAGTATTTCACGGGGTTCGCCCACGTGACGCTCAGCGGCGTGGGATGCCCCGAACTGGGCACGCTCCTGCTGATGCCCACAAGCGGCAAACTGGATGTGAATTATCAGAATTACGGTTCCACATACCACAACGAAAAGGCTACGCCCGGATATTATTCTTCAGAGCTGGACAAATACGGCATCCGGTGCGAGGTGACGTCGGCGATGCGCTCGTCGGTGGAGAGATTCACGTTCCGCAAGGGCGAGGGAAACATCCTGCTCAACATCGGAGACGGACTGACCAACGAGGTGGGCGGAATGCTCAAGCGCGTGAGCCACAATGAAATAGAAGGCATCAGATTGCTGGGCACGTTCTGCTACAATCCGCAGGCGGTGTTCCCGATGTATTTCGTGATGCGCATCAACAAGAAAGCCACGGAACAGGGGTATTGGAAGAAGCAGCCCACGATGGCGGGCGTGGAAGGACAATGGGACCCGGACAACGGTAAATATAAGTTGTACCGACATTACGGCAAGGAAATGGCGGGCAACGAAATAGGATATTATTACCACTTCGAATGCGAGGAGGGCGAACAGGTGGAGGTGCAGATGGGCGTCTCGTTCGTGTCGATGGCCAACGCGCGTGAAAATCTCGACAAGGAACAGCCGACAATGGATTTCGACAAAGTGAGACAGGAGGCACGGCGGAGTTGGGAACAGACGCTGGGCAAAATCACGGTGGAAGGCGGCACCGACGCCCAGAAACGGATATTCTATACCGCCCTGTACCACACGCAGATACACCCCAACATCCTGCAGGACGTGAACGGGGAATATCCGAAGATGGAAAGCGACGCTACGGGGAAAACGGGCACCAACAGATACACGGTGTTCTCGCTCTGGGACACGTACCGCAACATGCACCAGCTGCTCACCCTGCTCTACCCCGACAAACAGACCGACATGGTGCGCTCCATGATAGACATGTATAAGGAATGGGGATGGATGCCGAAATGGGAACTCTACGGACGGGAGACCTGGACGATGGAGGGCGACCCGTCGATACCCGTCATCACCGACACGTATCTGAAAGGTTTGCGCGATTTCGACATCGGCACGGCTTACCAGGCGTTCGTGAAATCGGCCACCACACCGGGGAGGGACAACAGGATGCGCCCCGACATCGACATGTATCTGAAAAAGGGATACGTGCCGCTGGGCGAATTTTCGGCAGACCAGTCGGGAGACAATTCGGTGTCGCACGCGCTGGAATATTATGTGGCGGACAATGCGTTGGCGAACCTCGCCCAAGCGCTCGGACACAAGGAAGAGGGCAACAGATTCGAAAGACTGAGCCAGGGATATAAGAATTATTATTCGAAAGAATACGGCACGCTACGCCCCAAATATGCGAACGGAACATTTCTGACACCCTTCGACCCGAAAGCGGGTGAGAATTTCTCCAATGCCCCTGGATTCCACGAGGGTTCGGCATGGAATTACACATTCTACGTACCCTTCGACATACGTGGACTTGCGGAGTTGATGGGCGGAGGGAAAAAGTTCGTAGACAAGTTGCAGATGGTTTTCGACCAGAATCTTTACGACCCCGCCAATGAACCTGACATCGCCTATCCGTATCTTTTCAATTACTTCAAGGGCGACGAATGGCGCACGCAAAAGGAGACGCACCGGATATTGGAAAAATATTACAAGGACGCCCCCGACGGGATACCAGGTAACGACGATTGCGGAACGATGTCGGCATGGGCATTGTTCACGATGATGGGTCTGTATCCCGATTGCCCAGGTTCGCCATATTATGCGCTCACGGCACCGGTGTTCGACAAAATCACATTGCATCTGGACAAGAAATATTACCCGAACGGCGACATCAACATCGAGGCGAAGCATTCATCACCCAACGACATTTACATCAAAGGGATATCGCTGGGGGGCAAAAAATGGAACGGATACAGAATATCCCATCAGGAACTGGTAAGGGGATGCCACCTGAAATACATATTGGGTGAGGAAAAATGAAATTCGTTTTAAGGATTCATTTTTGTTACATTGTTACATTGTGACATGTCACATTAGTACCTTCCATGATATCCGTTGGGGGCAACGGATATTCGGGATTACTTGAAATAGGCGAAGAACAAGAAAATCAACAACCCGACGATCACCGCCAGGGCAATGCTCTTGACCAGGCAACTCGCCACTTTCTTCAATATGATGGCGGCAACGACGATGCCAACCAGAACGAAAACGTAAAATGCAAAATTTGAACTCATAAGACGAATATTTATTTAAAAAGGTGACGGAAGGTGGTGGGAATAGGCGTTGCAAATTCCATACGCTCGTGGGTCACTGGATGGTAAAAACAAAGCATGTAGGCATGGAGACAAAGACGGTGCAGAGGGTCGTCGCCATTGCCATATTTCACGTCGCCACACACGGGATGCCCCATGTCGGCACTATGCACACGAATCTGATTTTTGCGCCCCGTCTCGAGCCGGTATTCCACCAGACTATGCTCCGTGGTGCGGTTCAGGGTGTGGAAATGCGTCACGGCATACTTTCCGCCATTGTCCACGGGACTGGAATAGGTGACATACGCCTTGTTGTCTTTCAACCAATTGGCGATGGTGCCTTCATCCTCCTCCATCTCGCCCGACACAACCGCCACGTACCTACGGTCGTAGACGATGTGGTGCCAATCCTCTTCGAGCAATTTCTCGGTGTCGATGTCCTTGGCATATATCATCAGTCCGCTGGTGTCACGGTCCAGCCGATGCACCACGTGAGCCGTGCAACGCTGGCGGGATTTGTGGAAATAGTCGTCGAGCACCGTCTTCACATTGAGCGACGAATGGCCAGCCGCCATCGAGAGGATGCCGATGTTCTTTTCCACCACCACGAGATAGCGGTCTTCATACACGATCTTCACAAAACGACTACGGAACTGGTCGTTCTTCTTGGTCTTGCTCACGGCAATGCTCATGCCTGGCTTGAGCAAGAAATCAAACTGAGTGACGCATTTGCCATTCACCTTGATGCCACGCCCCTGCAAGGTAGCCTTCAGTTTGTTACGGCTCTCGCCCTTGACATTCTCAAGAAGCCAGTCGAGCAACTGCCCGCCCTTTTCGACGACGTAGTTGTCGTAATCATTATGATTTGAAAAATTGTTTGTTTTCATTTGCGTGCAAAGATAATCATTTTTTTTGTTTCGTGAATATTTAAATCAAATTATCACACGGCGATACACATTTTAAGTCTGAAATGCTTGCGAAAGTCAAGATGATTATCAAATATTTTGGTTCGACGGAATTAATTTTGTACCTTTGCGCCATTTACAAAATATAATAAGGTAAAAACAGAATGATAACAGTATCAAATCTTGCGATTCAATTCGGAAAAAGAGTTCTTTACAAAGACGTTAACATCAAGTTCACCAGCGGCAACATCTATGGAGTGATCGGTGCCAACGGTGCGGGCAAATCCACTCTGCTCAAAGCCATCAGCGGAGAACTGGAACCCAACAAAGGCTCAGTGGAACTGGGCCCCGGCGAACGCCTGTCGGTCCTGGATCAGGACCACTTCAAATTCGACGCCTTCAACGTGCTCGACACCGTGCTCATGGGACATGAGCCTCTGTGGAAGAACATGAAGGAACGCGAAGCCCTGTACGGCAAGCCCGAAATGACAGAGGAAGACGGCAACCGCGCCGCCGAGTTGGAAGACAAATTCGCCCAGATGAACGGCTGGGAAGCCGAAAGTGACGCAGCTCAGATGCTGACGAACCTGGGCGTGAAACTGGAGTTGCACTCCAAGCAGATGAGCGAACTATCGAACAACGAGAAGGTGCGCGTGATGCTGGCGAAAGCCCTCTTCGGACACCCCGACAACCTGTTGCTGGATGAGCCTACCAATGACTTGGACCTCGACACCGTGCAATGGCTGGAGGAATATCTGGGCAACGTGGAGCAGACCGTGCTCGTGGTGAGCCACGACCGACATTTCCTGGATGCCGTGAGCACACAGACCGTGGATATCGACTTCGGTAAAGTGACGGTATTCTCGGGCAACTACTCTTTCTGGTACGAGAGTTCACAACTCGCCCTGCGCCAGGCACAAAACCAAAAGCAGAAGGCCGACGAGAAACGCAAAGAACTGGAAGAATTCATCCGCCGATTCTCTGCCAACGTGGCGAAGAGTCGTCAGACCACCAGTCGCAAGAAGATGCTGGAAAAACTGAACGTGGAGGAAATCCGCCCTTCGAGCCGCAAATATCCTGGAATCATATTCCAGATGGAGCGCGAGCCGGGCAACCAAATCCTTGAGGTGGAAGGACTGAAAGCCCTCGACACCGACGGAAGCGTACTCTTCGACAACGTGAACTTCAATATAGAAAAAGGTCAGAAGGTGGTATTCCTGAGCCACAATCCCAAGGCGATGACCGCCCTCTTCGAAATCATCAACGGCAACCGCGAGGCCGACGGAGGTACCTACAAATGGGGCATCACCATCACCACCGCCTATCTGCCACTGGACAACACGAGTTTCTTCCAGAGCGACATGAACCTGGTGGAATGGCTCGGTCAGTTTGGCATCGGCAACGAAGTGGCGATGAAAGGCTATCTGGGGCGCATGCTCTTCTCGGGCGAGGAAGTGCTGAAGAAGGTGAACGTGCTTTCGGGAGGCGAAAAGATGCGTTGCATGATTGCACGTATGCAACTCAAAAACGCCAATTGCCTGATTCTTGACACACCAACCAACCACTTGGATTTGGAAAGCATCCAGGCATTCAACAACAACCTGGTAAGTTTCAAGGGCAACATCCTGTTCTCCAGCCACGACCACGAATTCATCGAGACCGTGGCCGACCGCATCATCGAACTCACGCCTAAGGGCACGATAGACAAGCTGATGCCGTATGACGATTATATCTACGACGAGCAGATAAAAGAGCAAAAACAAAGCATGTATCATTGATCATCTTGTTTTGGCAAGGTTTTTGCTGACATGAGTTGTAGAAAATAAAAAGCTATAAAATATGAGTAAAAACGAAAATCCCGAAGAGAAGGATATAAACATCGAAGGCGGCAACACAGAGGAACAAACCTCTGACGAAAGCGCCGCTACAGAAGCCCAAGAAGAAGAAAAAGAAGCCACTGAGCAGACAGAGGGTGAGGACACAAAGGCAGACGAGACGGACAAAAAGTCAGACCAGCCTGCCGAAGAAAAAGACCCGTTGGCAGAGGCGAACGCCAAAATAGACGAGTTGAAAGACAAATATCTGCGCACCGTGGCGGAATTTGACAACTACAGGAAACGTACGAACAAGGAAAAAGCGGAACTCATCTTCAACGGAGGCGAAAAGACGATATCCGCCATCCTGCCTGTGCTGGACGATTTCGAGCGCGCCATCACCAACAACGAGAAAGTGGATGACCCCAAAGCCCTGAAAGAAGGCGTAGAGATCATCTTCAAGAAGTTTGTGAAGACGATGGAAGGTCTGGGCGTGAAGAAAATCGAGACCGAGGGCAAAGACTTCGACGTGGATTACCACGAGGCCATCGCCATGGTTCCCGGTATGGGCGACGACAAGAAAGGCAAGGTCATCGATTGCGTGCAGACTGGCTACACATTGAATGACAAGGTCATACGTCACGCGAAAGTAGCCGTAGGTCAATAAATCAAAATAAATCATGAAAGGGTGGATTCCATTTTCATCCTTTCATTTTTCATATCATATTTCACAAAATGGCAAAGAGAGATTATTATGAAGTTCTGGGCGTTGACAAGAGCGCATCAGAAGACGACATAAAAAAGGCATACAGGAAACTGGCCATCAAGTATCACCCCGACCGTAACCCGGGCAACAAGGAAGCCGAGGAGAAATTCAAGGAGGCCGCCGAGGCTTACGACGTGTTGCACGATGCCCAGAAGCGTCAGCAATACGACCAATTCGGATTCGATGCCCCCAGTGGCGGGTTTGGCGGAGGATTCAGCGGAGGCGGTGGATTCTCCATGGACGACATCTTCTCCATGTTCGGCGACGTGTTCGGAGGACATGGCGGATTCGGTGGCGGTTTCGGAGGCTTTGGCGGATTCGGTGGCGGAGGTGGCCAACGCCCGCAATACCGCGGTTCGGACCTGCGCCTGAAAGTGAGACTCACACTTGAGGAAATCGCAACGGGCGTGACCAAGAAGTTCAAAGTGAGAAAAGACATCCCCTGCTCGCATTGCCATGGCTCAGGTGCCGAAAACGGAAGCGGCTCCACCACGTGTCCCACATGCCACGGACAAGGTGTGGTGGTGAAGACCGTGAGAACCATGCTCGGCATGATGCAGACACAATCGGAATGCCCCACCTGCCACGGAGAAGGCACGGTGATAAAAGACAAATGCCACGAATGCGGAGGTACCGGAGTGGTGAAAGGCGAAGAAGTGGTGGAAATCAAGATTCCAGCTGGCGTAGCCGAAGGCATGGTGGTGAATGTACCCGGCAAGGGCAATGCAGGACCACATAACGGCATCACCGGAAACATACAGGTGTATATCGAGGAAGAGACGAACAACACCTTCGTGCGCGACGGGCAAGACATCATCTACAATCTGCTACTCGATTTCCCAACGGCGGCACTGGGCGGAGACGTAGAAATCCCGACGATAGAAGGCACAAAGGTGAAAGTGAAGATAGAACCCGGAACGCAACCCGGCAAGACATTGCGCCTGAGGAGCAAAGGACTTCCTGCCGTTCAGGGTTATGGCAACGGGAAGGGCGACCTGGTGATCAACATCAGCGTGTATGTGCCGAAGACATTGAGCAGAAGCGAAAAGGAGACGATAGAAAGTCTTCGGGATAGCGACAACTTTACAGGGGATTCCTCTACAAAGAAATCGATATTCGACAAATTCAAAAACTATTTCAATTAAACACCATAACCGCGGATTCAAGACAATCCGCGGTTTCAATTTATAGGCAATGAACTATCAGGAAACCGTAGATTATCTTTTCAATAGTGCTCCCGTTTTCGAGCATGTGGGGGCTTCGGCATACAAAGAGGGACTGGCTAACACGCTCGCTCTGGATGAACATTTCCATCACCCGCACCGCAAATTCAGGACCATCCACATTGCAGGCACCAACGGGAAGGGGTCGTGCTCGCATACGATAGCCGCCATACTCCAGGCAGACGGTTACAAGGTGGGACTCTACACATCCCCGCACCTCGTGGATTTCCGTGAGAGGATCAGAATCAATGGCGAATGTATCAGCGAACAATACGTCATCGACTTCGTGGAACAAGAGCGCGGATTCTTCGAACCCCTGCATCCCTCGTTTTTCGAACTCACCACGGCACTGGCATTCAAATACTTTGCGGAACAAGAGGTAGACATCGCCGTGATAGAAGTGGGATTGGGCGGACGGCTCGATTGCACGAACATCATCACCCCTATCCTATCCATCATCACAAACATCAGTTTCGACCACACCCAGTTCCTGGGCGACACGCTGGCAAAGATTGCCACGGAGAAAGCAGGCATCATCAAGCCTGGCGTGCAGGTGGTCATCGGTGAAACCGTTGCGGAAACGAAACCCGTGTTCATCCAAAAAGCCGAAGACAACCATGCGCCTATCTATTTCGCGGAAGAACACCAGGAAGTCATATCCACGACACCATCACAAGACGGAGGTCTGGAGGCCTCTACCCGCCATCATGGCAACATCCATTGCCAACTGGGCGGCATCTATCAGGAAAAAAATCTGAACACGATATTGTGCGCCATTGACCACCTCACGTGCATCAGAAATGCCGAAAGCATAGGCAAAGGCATCGCCCATGTGTGCGAACTCACCGGGCTGGAGGGACGATGGCAAAAGATGCAGGAAGCCCCCACCGTGATATGCGATACGGGCCATAACGTGGGCGGATGGCAATACCTGAGCAAACAACTGAAGGACCAGAAATGCAAGCAATTGCGCATCGTGTTCGGCATGGTGGACGACAAAGACATAGACACCGTGATGAGCATGTTGCCCAAAACCGCCAAATACTATTTCACGCGCGCCACATCCAAACGCGCCATCCCCGAAGAACGGGTGAAAGCCATAGCCGACCAATTCGGACTAGACGGGCGTGCATACCCAAGTGTGGAAAAGGCATACCGGAAAGCACTCGATGATGCCGACGCCGAAGATTTCATTTTCGTCGGCGGAAGCAGTTATATCGTTGCCGATTTCCTATCAATATCCACAAAATAATTCATAAATATCGTGATTAATAGTTTTTAACTCTAAATAGAAAGTAATTTTCACGTTTTCATTTGTAATATTCATTTTTTTTCAGTTACTTTGCAACAACGTAAAATAACTAAAAACTTATTTTTATGATGAACACAACGGAAACGGAAAATATCTGTGGTCTGAAACGAGAAGATTTTCAGACCACTATCAACGGGAAAAAGACAGACCTGTACATTCTGAAAAATAGCGAAGGAAACGAAGTGGCTATCACAAACTATGGAGGTGCGCTGGTCGCTATCATGGTTCCAGACAAAGAAGGCAAGCTGGCCAATGTGATTCAAGGCCATGACAACATTCAGGATGTCATCAATAGCCCGGAACCCTACCTGTCCACCTTAATCGGCCGCTATGGAAATCGTATCTGCAAAGGAAAATTTCAGCTACATGGCAAGGAGTACAGCCTCCCTATCAACAATGGCCCCAATTCGCTACACGGTGGAAAGAAAGGATACAATGCCAAGGTTTGGGACGCTCTCCAAATGAATGAAAATTATCTCGTATTAAAATATGTAAGTCCTTATGGAGAGGAAGGGTATTCAGGCGAAGTCAAAGTAACAGTTGTGTACACTTTCACCAACGATAACGAATTGGTTATCGAATACATGGCATCAACAAACAAAAAAACTATCATCAATCTCACAAGTCACGGCTTCTTCTCATTAGCAGGCATTGCTAATCCAACTCCGACAATCGATGATCTGATTTGTGAAATCAACGCAGACTTTTATATTCCTATCGACAATACATCCATCCCTACGGGCGAAATCCGTTTCGTGGAAGGGACTCCGTTCGACTTCCGCACGCCTAAACCAGTGGGTCAGGATATCAATGCCGACAACGAACAAATCAAGAACGGCGCAGGTTATGACCATTGCTATGTTCTGAATAAGAAAGAGGAAGGCGAATTGAGTTTTGCCGCCCGCATCACAGAGCCCAATAGCGGCAGGACAATGGAAGTGTACACCACGGAACCTGGCGTGCAATTGTATACCGACAACTGGGCTGATGGATATCAAGGACAAAACGGGGCTACATTCCCACGCAGGAGTGCCATCTGCTTCGAGGCTCAGCACTTCCCAGATAGTCCTAACCGCCCCTACTTCCCATCTGTTACATTAAAACAAGGTGACCAATACAAACAAAAAACTATTTATAAATTTGGTGTAAAGAAATAGATTCAAAACATTAATATTAACCTTTAAATATTTTCAATTATGGATATAGAATATGTAAGAAGTCGCTTTATCAAGCATTTTGATGGAAAAACGGGAAATGTTTACGCATCTCCCGGACGTATTAATTTGATTGGTGAGCACACTGATTATAATGGTGGATTCGTATTTCCGGGAGCTGTTGACAAGGGCATCATGGCTGAGGTTCGCCCGAATGGGACCAACACGGTGATGTGCTATTCTATCGATCTGAAAGACCGCGTAGAATTCAAAGTGGATGACCCTAAAGGTCCACGCGCCAGTTGGGCACGCTACATCTATGGTATCGTCCAGGAGATGAAAAAACTTGGAGTTGACGTGAAAGGATTCAACACCGCATTTGCCGGTGATGTGCCTCTGGGTGCAGGAATGTCTTCATCTGCCGCTCTGGAGAGTTGCTTCGCATTCGCTCTGAATGATTTGTTTGGAGACAACAAAGTTTCTAAATGGGATATGGTTCTTGCCGGTCAGGCAACGGAGCATAACTATTGCGGTGTGATGTGTGGCATCATGGACCAGTTTGCCAGCGTCTTCGGACAGGCAGGCAAATTGATGCGCCTGGATTGCCGTTCACGCGAATTCGCATATTTCCCATTCGACCCACAGGGATATAAATTGGTATTGCTGAATTCATGCGTTAAACACGAGTTGGCAGGTTCTCCATATAATGATCGTCGCAATAGTTGCGAGAACGTTGTAAAACATATTGCGGCTAAACATCCGGAAGGCAAGTTTGAAACCCTGCGCGATTGCACATGGGAGCAACTCGACGAGGTTCGCCAGGAAGTTGGTGAAGAGGATTATAAGCGCGCTCACTTCGTACTGGGTGAAAAAGACCGTGTGCTGGCCGTTTGCGATGCTCTTGAGAAAGGCGATTACGAAACGGTTGGAAAGAAGATGTATGAAACCCACGAGGGTCTGAGCAAAGAATATGAAGTTTCTTGCGAAGAACTCGACTTCCTGAATGACATTGCCAAAGAAAATGGCGTGACAGGTAGTCGTATCATGGGTGGCGGCTTCGGTGGTTGTACCATCAATCTCGTGAAAGATGACGTCTACGATAAATTTATCGCTGATGCGAAAGCTAAATATTCCGCAAAATATGGCAAAGAACCAAAAGTATACGAAGTCATTATCAGTGATGGTTCACGTAAAATTTGCTAACCAATTTTATAATAAATAAAAAGACTGGTCTGCAATCAAAAAGTGATTGCAGACCATTTACATGTACGTTTTCTAATAATCAATAAATCAAAATGAGCGAAAAAAGACAAAATGGAAGTATCGTAGCAATTATCACGATGTTCTTCCTCTATGCAATGATTTCATTCGTCACAAATCTTGCCGCACCTATTGGAGTAATCTGGAAAAATGTATTTGCTGATAGTTCCAGTGCAAATACCATTGGTATGCTCGGCAACGCGATGAATTTCCTTGCTTATCTATTCATGGGCATTCCTGCTGGAAAGATGCTTACCAAGTTCGGTTACAAAAAGACCGCCCTTGTGGGTATTGCCGTAGGTTTCATTGGTGTTTTAACACAGTTCCTGTCGGGTAATGTAGCCGCTGGCATAACGGGATTTGCTATTTATCTCGCCGGTGCCTTCATCTCAGGTTTCTCTGTATGTATGCTTAACACGGTGGTCAACCCGATGTTGAACCTCCTTGGTGGTGGTGGTAACCGTGGTAATCAGTTGAACCTGATCGGCGGTACCTTGAATTCTTTGTCAGGAACCCTCACCCCAATGCTTGTTGGTGCACTTATCGGTACGGTTTCCGCACAGACTAAGATGGTAGACGTCAACCTGGTGATGTATATCGCAATGGCCGTCTTCGCATGCGCATTCGTCGCATTGAGCTTTATTCCAATTGCCGACCCTGAAATGGGACGTACCACCGCTGATACCGTCTTTGAACATAGTCCATGGGCTTTCCGTCACTTCGTTCTCGGTACTGTAGCTATCTTCGTTTACGTAGGTGTTGAGGTCGGAATCCCTGGAACTCTGAATTTCTATATCTCAGACCCATCCGACAAGGGTGCCGGACTTATCGGCAATGCCGCCGCTATCGGTGGTTTCGTTGCTGGTACATATTGGTTACTGATGTTGGTAGGACGCTTCTGTGCCGGTTTCATTGCCGACAAGGTTTCCAGCCGCACCATGATGATTATAGCAAACTCCATCGGAATGATTTTCATTCTCTGCGCTATCTTCCTGGGCAAGTCTACAACTATCGACATGCCGGTATTCACAGGTTCATCGTTCCAGATGGTCACCGTACCTATTGCTGCCATGTTCCTGGTATTGTGCGGTCTCTGCACATCCATCATGTGGACCAGTATCTTTAACCTTGCAACAGAAGGTCTGGGCAAGTACACCGCAGCTGCATCTGGTATATTCATGATGATGGTCGTCGGTGGTGGTCTGTTACCATTGGTACAGAATTTCATCGCTGATAACTCCAGCTACTTAGTATCTTATATAGTACCAATCATCGCCATGATTTACATGCTATCTTACGCATTATTCGGTAGCAAGAACGTCAACAAGGATATCCCTGTCGATTAATAAAATACAGACGATAAAACTCATAAAGGTCTACATCCATTTCGGGTGTAGACCTTTTTAAATATATAAAAAGTGTAAAATACACACTTTTATGTTTAATAACATATATGTTAGTGATACAACGTAATAAAAAAAGTAGTAATTTTACACCCAATAATAATAATCACTTAATAATCACTTAATATGGCAAGCTTTAAAAACTTATTTTTGGGAGCAGGAATGGCAATAATGATGCTTTCTGCTTGTAGTTCAAGTAAGGGTGGAATGACCGAATCCGGTCTGAATCCAGCCGCTTTTGACTCTACGGTAAATGGTAAAAAAGTCCAACTTTTCACTCTCTCCAATGCAAACGGAATGGAAGTTTGTATCACCAATTTCGGTGGTCGAGTAGTTTCTATTTGCGTTCCAGACAAGAACGGAAAGAAAGTCGATGTCGTCTTAGGTTATGACAACTTAAAACAATATACCGACTCGGTTAAGAGTCCAAGCGACTTCGGAGCAACAATTGGAAGATATGCCAACCGCATCAACAAAGGTCAGTTGACAATAGGTGGAAAGAAAATCCAATTGCCTACTAACAACTTCGGACATTGCCTGCACGGCGGACCTTCAGGTTGGCAATATCAGGTATACGATGCAAAGCAATTAAATGATACGACATTGCAACTGACGATGCTATCAAAAGACGGAGATAACAATTTCCCTGGAAATGTAACCGCCATCGCTACGTACACCGTAAAGAGTGACAATACTCTTGATTGCAAATTCGTGGCAACAACCGACAAGGAAACGGTCATCAACATGTGCAACCATTCATACTTCAATTTGACGGGCGACCCTTCAAAGCCTGGTACGGATATGGTTTTGTACATCAATGCTGATAAGTTTACTCCAACGGACGCCACCTATATGACAACTGGAGAAATCAAATCAGTCTACGGAACACCAATGGATTTCACAAAACGTCATCCTCTGTTCCAAACCATCGCAGATACGACATTTAATCAAATCAAGAATGCCGGTGGATACGACCACAACTGGTGCCTCAACACATATAAAGATGGCAAAGGCGATGACACAAAGGTAGCAGCTAGTCTCTACGCACCTAACACAGGCATATTCCTTGAAATGTTTACCAATGAACCAGGTGTTCAAGTATATACGGGTAACTTCCAGGGTACTGGTATCAGCTGCAAACATGGCATCAAATATCCTAAACACGTTTCTGTCTGCTTGGAAAGCCAGAAATATCCTGATTCACCAAACAAGAAGAACTTCCCCTCTCCATATCTGAAACCGGGAGAGAAATATTATAGCCACGTGGCTTATAAATTCAGCATCAAATAAGGAAATCGGAAACTTAATATAATAACTAAAAACAATAAAACAAAAAATGAATTGGAATGCACATGAATTCGTGTGGCTTGACTGGGTTATTCTAGCCATCGGCTTCGTACTCATTGTTTGGTACGTATGGATTACATTAAAGAAAGACAAAGAGAAAATGAAAGGTGCAGATAGTCAAGACTATCTGTTCGGTAAAGGTGAACCCTGGTATATCATTGGTGCCGCAATTTTTGCCGCCAACATTGGCTCTGAACATTTGGTAGGCTTGGCTGGTACTGGTGCAAAAGACGGTGTCGGCATGGCCCACTGGGAGATGCAGGGATGGATGATCCTTATTCTTGGTTGGGTGTTTGTACCATTTTACGAATTGTTGAGTAAAAAATTAGGTAGAATCATCACCATGCCTGAATTCCTGAAATACCGCTATACCAAGGCTACAGGTTCATGGCTGAGTATCATCACCCTGATTGCATATATCCTGACCAAGGTTAGTGTAACCGCATTCACAGGTGGTATCTTCTTTGAATATCTGCTCGGACTACCTTTCTGGTATGGAGCCCTCGGACTCATTGCCATCACGGCCATCTTTACCGTCTTCGGAGGTATGAAGGGAGTAATGACAATGTCGGCCATACAGACACCTATTCTTATTATTGGTTCGTTCCTGGTACTCTTCCTCGGACTCTCCGCTCTCGGAGATGGAAGCATCACGACAGGATGGTCAAACATGATGACCTATTGCGGACACTTGCATAACGGATATGGAACAACACACATGTTCCACTGGGAAGCAGGCGACCCGATGTACCATCAGTATCCTGGATTCGTAGTGTTCCTCGGCGCATCAATCATCGGTTTCTGGTATTGGTGTACAGACCAACACATCGTTCAACGTGTGCTCGGACAAACTCGCGGAGAAGACAACGCAACCGTTATGAAGCGTGCACGTCGTGGTACCATCGCAGCTGGTTACTTCAAACTTCTTCCTGTGTTCATGTTCCTGATCCCGGGTATGATTGCAATTGCCCTTTCAAGTGATCCTAGTAGCGGTATCCACATGGATATCACAGACCATAACCAAACCGATGGTGCCTTCGCTATGATGGTGAAGAACATCCTGCCTGTAGGTGTCAAAGGTTTTGTAACAATCGGTTTCATCTGTGCATTGGTTACATCTCTTGCCGCATTCTTCAATAGTTGCGCTACCCTCTTCACGGAAGACTTCTACAAGCCTATGAAGAAGGGTATGAGTGAAGCACACTATGTATTCGTAGGTCGTACGGCAACAGTTGTCGTCGTGATTCTCGGACTACTTTGGCTCCCTGTTATGATGAACATGGGTAACCTCTATAGTTATCTGCAAGGAATCCAGTCTCTACTTGCTCCAGCAATGGTAGCCGTCTTCACTCTTGGTATCTTCTCAAAGAAGATTACACCAAAAGCAGGTGAATGGGGACTTATCGGAGGTTTCCTCATTGGTATGATGCGACTGGTAACGAACGTCTTCACCAACTCTGGTGATGCCGTGATGAACGGAGCATTCTGGAACAACACCGCATGGTTCTGGCAGACCAACTGGCTCATCTTCGAGTGCTGGCTTCTCGTATTCATCATCCTGCTCATGATTGTGATTTCATTCTTTACTCCTGCACCAAGCAAAGAGCAAATCGAAGCAATCACTTTCACCAGTGACTATAAGAAGCAGATTCGTGATAGCTACAATGTATGGGACATCGTCGCAACACTTGGCGTCATCGTACTTTGCGCTGCATTCTATGTTTACTTCTGGTAATTAATATTATAATAATCTATATCGGTTGAGGAGGAGAAATCCTCCCCAACCATCAAACTAACAAAATTTAAGATTATGACAGGATTTTATGGTGAGCACTCTAAAGTGTGGGTTTCCGTGGATTGTATCATCTTTGGATTTGAAGAAGACAAGCTAAAGCTTTTAATCGGCAAACGTCAGATGGATCCAGGGCGTGGAGAATGGTCTCTATACGGTGGATTCGTCGGAGCCGAAGAAAGTCTGGAGGATGCAGCCAACAGAGTGCTTTTCAATCTCACTGGTCTGAAGAAGCTATATATGAAACAGGTCGGCGCATTTGGTGCTATCGACCGTGATCCAGGAGAGCGAGTAATCTCTGTCGCCTATTGTGCACTGATAAACGTCAAGGACTATGATGATGAACTGAGAAAAGAACATGGATTGGAATGGGTAAGCCTGGAAGAAATGCCAAAACTATATTCCGATCATAACGACATGGTCAAGAAAGCCATCACATTGTTACGTCGCAGGATATCTACAGAACCGTTGAGTTTCAATCTTTTGCCGGACCTCTTTACATTGACACAACTTCAACATGTATATGAGGCAATACTAAAAGACGATATCGACAAACGTAATTTCCGCAAACGCATCAAGAGCATTGATTTCATCGAGAAAACTGAACTTATTGATAAAACTACGTCCAAACGAGGTGCCGCCCTCTATCGTTTCAACAAGAAGGCATACTCCGAGGACCCGACGTTTAAACTTTAAAGCAATATGTTAGAAGAATTAAAAGAAAAAGTATTTCGCGCCAACCTTGATTTGGTTAAACACGAACTCGTTATCTTCACATGGGGTAACGTTTCGGGTATCGACCGTGAAAAAGGACTGGTTGTCATCAAACCATCAGGCGTCAGTTATGATACGATGAAAGCTAGCGACATGGTTGTCGTTGACCTGAAGACGGGCAAAACGGTAGAAGGAGATTTAAATCCATCTTCAGATACTCCTACCCATCTTGTGCTTTATCGCGCATTCCCAGAGATTGGCGGTATCGTGCACACCCACTCCACTTTTGCCACCGCATGGGCGCAGGCAGGAAAAGACATTCCTAATATTGGAACTACCCACGCCGATTATTTCCATGACGACATACCTTGCACCGCCGATATGACGGAAGCCGAGGTAAAAGGTGAATACGAGTTGGAAACTGGCAACGTGATTGTGAAGCGCATTAAAGATGGCAATATCAACCCTGTACACACTCCTGGAGTATTGGTCAAGAATCATGGACCTTTCTCATGGGGCAAGGATGCTGATAATGCCGTATACAACGCCGTGGTGATGGAACAAGTAGCTAAAATGGCTTTCATTTCATATTCGGTCAACCCGAATACCACGATGAACCCTCTTCTCATCGAGAAGCACTTCAGTCGTAAACATGGTCCTAACGCCTATTACGGCCAGAAGAAAAAGAAATAATATTAATCGGGGTTTCAATAAACATCCAGTGAGAACATGAAATCATAAGAATACTGATTATAACATAGTTCATTGTGATGCGGATTGAAAATCTCAAAAAAATTCAACAAATAACTAAAAACAAAAACAACTATGGTTAAAGCATTTGAAAATTTTGAAGTATGGTTTGTTACTGGTGCACAACTTCTTTACGGAGGCGACGCAGTGGTACAAGTTGATGGTCACTCAAAAGAGATGGTCGATGGACTGAACAACTCTGGCCGGTTACCAATCAAAGTCGTTTATAAAGGAACCGCTAACAGCTCCAAAGAAGTAGCCGACATCATGTCAGCCGCAAACAACGATAAGAAGTGTGTTGGTGTTATCACATGGATGCACACATTCTCTCCTGCTAAGATGTGGATTCACGGTCTGCAAATCCTTCGCAAACCTCTGCTCCACCTCCACACACAATACAATAAGCAAATTCCTTGGGACACAATGGACATGGATTTCATGAACCTGAACCAAAGTGCTCACGGAGATCGCGAATATGGTCATATCCTTTCTCGTCTGCGCAAACCACGCAAGACCGTCATCGGATACTGGCAGGATGAAAAGACACAGGATCACATCGCCGTTTGGTCACGTGTTTGTGCCGCTTGGGCTGATGCTCAGGATATGCTTATCATCCGCTTCGGTGATCAGATGAATAATGTTGCCGTTACAGATGGTGACAAAGTAGCAGCAGAGCAAGTGCTCGGTTATCACGTAGACTATATGGCATTCAGTGATGTCATGGTTTATTTCAACCAGGTTAAAGATGCTGACGTAGACGCTCTCGTAGCCGTTTATTTCAAGGATTATGCTCACGACAAAGCTCTTGAAGACAAGAGCACAGAGGCATACAAGAAGATTTGGAATTCAGCTAAAGCTGAACTCACACTTCGCGCCGTATTGAAAGACAAAGGCGCTAAGGGATTCACCACCAACTTCGACGATCTGGGCGATGTAAACGTAGAAGAGACTGGCAAGGGATTCGATCAGATTCCAGGTCTCGCTTCTCAGCGTTTGATGCACGACGGTTTCGGATTTGGTGCTGAAGGTGACTGGAAGAGTGCCGCTCTCTATCGCACCACATGGTTCATGACACAAGGTCTGCCAGGCGGAAGTTCATTCCTTGAGGACTACACATTGAACTTCGATGGTGACAAGACATCCATCCTGGAAGCTCACATGCTGGAAATCAACCCTGACATCGCAGAAGAGAAACCACGTTTGGAAGTTCACTTCCTTGGCATCGGTATCCGCAAGAGCCAGACCGCTCGTCTCGTATTCACATCAAAGCAGGGTCACGGTATCGCCGCAACAGTTGTGGATATGGGCAACCGTTTCCGTCTCATCGCTAATGATGTAAATTGCATCAAGAGCAAACCTCTGCCTAAGTTGCCAGTAGCATCCAACCTTTGGATTCCGGAGCCAACATTCGAAGTTGGTGTAGGTTGCTGGATTAACGCTGGTGGTACACACCACAGCTGTTTCTCTTACGACATCACAGACGAATACTGGCGCGACTATGCTGAGATTGCAGATATCGAATGCTGCATCATCAACAACAAGACCGACTATGAAGATTTCCGCAAGGAACTCCGTTTCAACGAAGTTTACTATATGCTGAACAAAGCACTTCGCTAAAAACTAAATGACACATTTTCAATTCACAATCAAGGCCCCATGCTTTGATTCGTGAATTGGAAAATGTGCGTTTTTATTTATCACTGAACAACATTCAATATTCATGAATAATTTAAATGCAAAATCTACTATAGAGGCTGGCAAAGCCATTCTTGGTATCGAATTTGGTTCCACTAGAATCAAAGCCGTACTGATTGACCAGGAAAACAAGCCTATAGCACAAGGAAGTCACGAATGGGAAAACCAACTCGTCGATGGACTTTGGACATATAGCATCGAAGCTATCTGGAGCGGTTTGCAAGATTGCTATGCCGACCTGCGTGCAAACGTAAAGAAAGAGTATGACACCGAAATCGAAACACTTGCCGCTATCGGTATCAGTGCCATGATGCACGGCTATATGGCTTTCAACGACAAAGAGGAAATCCTTGCTCCGTTCAGAACATGGAGAAACACCAATACAGCTCAAGCTGCGGCTGAACTTTCTAAATTGTTCAACTTCAACATTCCTCTCCGTTGGAGCATCTCCCACTTATATCAGGCTATCTTAAACAAAGAAGAACATGTCAAGGATATCAAATTCCAGACCACGTTGGCTGGATATATCCATTGGCAACTCACTGGAGTGAAAGTTCTGGGTATCGGCGATGCATCTGGTATGATTCCTATCGATTCAACAACCAACGATTACTCTGCTGAGATGGTTGAGAAGTTCGACAAACTGATTGATCCTAAGGGAATCTTTGGATGGAAGTTGCTCGACATATTCCCTAAGGTTGTGTTGGCTGGTGAAAATGCTGGTAAACTGACCGAGAAAGGCGCAAAGAGACTGGATCCGTCAGGTCATTTGAAAGCCGGAATACCATTGTGTCCTCCTGAAGGCGATGCCGGCACTGGTATGGTAGCGACAAATGCCGTAAGACAACGCACAGGTAATGTATCAGCCGGAACTTCTTCATTCTCGATGATTGTTCTGGAAAAGGCTTTGTCACGCCCTTATGAAGTAATTGATATGGTCACGACACCTTGCGGAAGCCCTGTTGCCATGGTACATTGTAACAACTGTACATCCGACTTGAATGCATGGGTTGGTCTGTTTAAAGAATATCAACAACTCCTCGGCGTACCCGTCGACATGAACGAGATATTCGGCAAGCTCTACAATCATGCATTGGAAGGCGACGCTGATTGCGGAGGTCTCATCGCATACAACTATATTTCAGGTGAACCTGTCACAGGTCTTGCTGAAGGAAGACCTATGTTCGTACGCTCTGCTAATGACAAATTCAACCTTGCCAACTTCATGCGTGCCAATCTGTATGCCTCTGTAGGCGTTCTGAAAATTGGTAATGACATTCTGCTCAAGAAAGAGAACGTCAAAGTGGACAGGATTACAGGTCATGGCGGATTGTTCAAGACAAAGGGTGTAGGCCAGAGAATACTCGCCGCAGCCATCAACTCTCCTATCTCCGTGATGGAGACAGCAGGCGAAGGTGGTGCTTGGGGTATCGCATTGCTCGCCTCTTATCTTGTAAACAATGACAATCACTTGTCACTTGCCGACTATTTGGATGAAAAAGTATTTGCAGGCAATACCGGCGTAGAGATTGCTCCTACGGAAGAAGACGTAGCAGGATTCGATACTTATATTGAACATTACAAAGCAGGACTGGCTATTGAAGAAGCAGCCGTCAAATATAAAAAATAATCAGACTCGCAATCCATTCTTACGAACAAGGATGGACGATACATAATGATAGAAGCGGGTCGTAAGTTCCCATATCTATGGCCCGCTTCTTATCTACTACAAATTATCAACAAGAAGGGGAAACGCCCTCTGTTCCTTATCACCAATAAAATTTATGACAAATGAAGATATTATTCACTACTTTGACTTTGGCTTTAACTTTTGCCACTACAACGATGGCAGAAGATGCTACTGTTACGATACATGCCAATCAAGGCAAGCAGAAAATATATAAAGAAATCTATGGTCAGTTTGCCGAACACCTTGGCTCCTGTATATATGGTGGTTTGTGGGTCGGTCCACAATCACAAATACCAAATACAGATGGCTACCGCAACGACGTACTCCAAGCCCTCAAGGATTTGAAAGTACCTGTACTGAGGTGGCCTGGGGGATGTTTCGCTGATGAATACCACTGGACGGACGGTATCGGACCTAGAGACAAACGCCCAAAGATGCAAAACAACAACTGGGGCGGAACGATAGAAGATAACTCTTTCGGCACTCACGAATTTCTGAATCTTTGCGAGTTGATAGGTTGCGAACCCTATATCAGCGGCAATGTAGGCTCAGGTACTGTAGAGGAACTTGCCAAATGGGTGGAATACATGACATCCGATGGTGATACGCCAATGGCAAAACTGCGCCGTCAGAACGGTAGAGACAAAGCATGGCATGTTAAATTCCTTGGCGTTGGAAATGAAAGTTGGGGATGTGGTGGTAACATGCGCCCCGAATATTATAGCGATCTTTTCCGTCGTTATTCGGTTTATTGCCGCAATTATGATGGGAACCAACTATACAAGATTGCTTCCGGCGCGAGCGACTACGACTATAATTGGACCAAAGTGTTAATGAAAAATGTAAGTCACCGTATGAACGGTATTTCATTGCATTATTACACGGTCACAGGTTGGGACGGTAGTAAAGGTTCGGCAACCAAATTCAACAATGACGACTTTTATTGGACGATGGGCAAATGTCTGGAAATTGAAAGCGTCATCAAGAAACATAGCGCCATCATGGATGAGAGCGACCCCAAGAAACAGATAGGTCTGCTCGTTGACGAATGGGGCACATGGTGGGACGAAAAACCAGGAACGACAAGAGGACATCTTTATCAACAAAATTCGATGCGCGATGCCTTTGTGGCCGCCCTCACATTGAATGTTTTCCATCAACACACCGACCGCATCCGCATGGCAAACATTGCACAGGTAGTGAATGTATTGCAATCGATGATTCTCACCGATACCAAAGGCACTGGCCACATGGTCCTCACTCCCACATATCATGTATTCAATATGTATAAGGGATTCCAGGAAGCCACCTATCTGCCAATGGATGTAAAATGCGATTCCATGCAGGTTAGAGACAACCGTACGATTCCGATGATTTCAACTTCAGCTGCTAAGAAAGCCGACGGTTCCATCATCGTATCACTGGCAAACGTTAATCTAGACAAAGCTCAGGAAGTGGAACTCACACTTGACGGAGCTAACGAAAAATCCGTAACAGGCGAAATATTAACTTGTAAGGACATCAAAGACTACAATGATTTCGACCATCCTGAAACAGTTAAGCCAGCTGTCTTCAATGGTGCAAAAATCAGCGGAAAGGGCATAAAAGTTAAAATACCCGCTAAATCAATCGTAGTTTTAAATTTAAAGTAGTATATTTGCAAAAAGAAGTTTAATTCACAAAACTAAAATAATGAACGACAAAAAATTAATGAACCGTGCAGCGGATAATATCCGTATCCTTGCTGCATCAATGGTAGAAAAAGCCAAATCAGGTCATCCTGGTGGCGCAATGGGTGGAGCTGATTTCATCAACGTACTATTTTCTGAATTTTTAGTCTATGATCCGGAAGATCCATCATGGACTGGTCGTGACAGGTTTTTCCTTGATCCTGGTCACATGTCACCGATGCTGTATTCTGCTCTTGCATTGCAAGGCAAATTCACACTCGATGAACTGCAACAGTTCCGCCAGTGGGGCTCTCCTACTCCAGGACATCCTGAACGTGAAATTGCACGTGGAATCGAAAACACATCAGGTCCATTAGGCCAAGGTCATACATTCGGTGCCGGTGCTGCTGTAGCAGAAAAATTCCTTGAAGCTCGTTTGGGCCATGAGGTTATGCAGCATAAAATCTACACCTACATTTCTGATGGTGGTGTAGAAGAGGAAATATCACAAGGTACAGGCCGTTTGGCAGGTATTCTCGGATTGAATAACCTTATCATGTTCTACGATTCAAACGACATCCAGCTCTCTACAGAGTGCGGCGTGGTCATGAACGAAGACACCGAAGCCAAATACAAGGCATGGGGTTGGAACGTAATGAAGATTAACGGTAATGATGCCGACGAAATTCGCAAAGCATTGAAGGCTGCTCAGAAAGAAGAGAAACGTCCTACCCTCATCATCGGCAAGACCGTGATGGGCAAGGGTGCATTGAAAGATGACGGTTCCAGCTATGAGCGCAACGTGAAGACTCACGGTGCTCCTCTCGGCGGCGAAGCTTATGCCAAAACTATCAAGAATCTTGGTGGCGACCCGACAAATCCATTCGTCATCTTCGATGATGTGAAAGCACTTTATGCCGCAAGACGTGAAGAACTGAAGAAGATTGTTGCTGAGCGCAAAGCCATTGAGGCAAAATGGGCTGAAGCCAATCCTGAAAAAGCAGCTAACCTGAAAGAGTGGTTCTCTGGCAAAGCCCCGAAAGTGGACTGGAGTGTGCTGGTACAAAAAGAGAATTCCGCCACACGTGCTGCAAGTGCAGCTTGTCTGGGTGTTCTCGCAGAACAAGTTCCCAACATGGTATGTGCTTCCGCCGACCTTTCCAACTCTGATAAGACTGATGGCTTCCTGAAGAAGACTCACTCTCTGATGGCTAATGATTTCACTGGTGCATTCTTCCAGGCAGGCGTTTCAGAGCTTACCATGGCTTGCATGTGCATCGGTATGTATCTTCACGGCGGTGTCATCCCAGCTTGCGGAACATTCTTTGTATTCTCAGATTATATGAAACCAGCCATTCGTATGGCAGCATTGATGGAAGTTCCTATCAAGTTCATCTGGACTCACGACGCATTCCGCGTAGGTGAAGACGGACCTACCCACGAACCTGTTGAGCAGGAAGCACAAATCCGCTTGATGGAGAAACTGAAAAATCATCACGGTAAAGACAGTGTACGCGTATTCCGTCCTGCTGATGCAGACGAAACTACCGTTTGCTGGGCTATGGCCATGGAGAATATGGAAACACCGACAGCTCTCATCTTCTCTCGCCAGAATATCACCAAATTACCAGCAGGCAATGACTACGAGCAGGCTCGCAAAGGTGCTTACGTGGTAGCAGGAAGCGATAACGACTTTGATGTCATTCTCTTAGCTTCTGGTTCTGAAGTTGCTACTCTTGAGTCTGGTGCTGATTTGCTGCGCAAAGATGGTATCAAGATTCGCGTGGTCAGTGCTCCTTCAGAAGGACTGTTCCGCACACAAAGCAAGGAATATCAAGAGAGTGTACTTCCTAAAGGTGCCAAGATATTCGGTATGACGGCAGGTCTGCCTGTCACACTCGAAGGACTTGTCGGTGCCAACGGTAAGGTATTCGGTATGCCAAGCTTCGGATTCTCAGCCCCATACAAAGTGCTCGATGAAAAATTGGGCTACACGGGAGAAAATGTTTACAACCAAGTAAAAGCATTCTTGGCAGAATAATGATGGAAATCAAGACAGTAGGCATAGCCAGTGATCATGCTGGCTATGCTCTGAAACAGTTCGTCAAGCAATATCTCGAAGAAAAGGGATATGCTTATAAGGACTATGGCACATACAGCGAAGAGTCTTGCGACTATCCCGACTTCGGCCATGCACTGGCTGAAGGAATTGAGAAAGGCGAGGTCTATCCCGGCGTTGCCATCTGCGGTAGCGGCGAAGGCATCAGCATGACGCTGAACAAGCATCAGTCTATCCGCGCCGGCCTGTGCTGGATTCCAGAAATTGCGCACCTCATTCGTCAGCACAACAATGCCAACGTTCTCGTGATGCCTGGACGTTTCATCGACCACGATATGGCGCGTAAGATTATGGATGAATATTTCTCAACTGACTTCGAAGGTGGCCGTCACCAAAGAAGAATAGACAAGATTCCTGTTAAGAAATAATTATAAATATCTACGGGAGAGTATATTTTATGCTCTCCCGTTTTAACCTTTAATTTATTATCACCATGAAAAAGATTTTGCTGTCACTAAGTCTTTTATTATCATGCATTACATCCTATGCAGAAGGTCATTTTATTTCAGACCCGACCTACAAAGACAAAGTCGGAAACGCCTTCAAAGAGAAAATGTCTCTTATCGGCAACCAGTTCTTCAATGTGAAAGGACTCGATGTTGATGGCTCTGAAATGGAAGCCCTCCACTTCCTCTATGCTTATATGCCATTGGCGGATGTTACCGACTACTCTACAAAATTCTACTTGGACAATGTTCGTTCATCATTCCGTACTCGGCAGGAGATGACATGGGGTAATCAAATACCAGAACTCTTATTCCGCCATTTTGTCCTTCCCATTCGAGTGAACAATGAAAATTTGGACGACTCCAGAATTGAATTTTACAAAGAACTGAAAGACAGAGTGAAGGGGAAAAGTATGTATGATGCCATTCTTGAAGTAAACCACTGGTGCCACGAGAAAGTTACGTATCAGCCATCGGATGCAAGAACGTCATCACCTTTGGCCACAGTACTCACGGCAAAAGGACGTTGCGGCGAAGAAAGTACATTCACCGTTGCAGCTCTGAGAAGTGTCGGCATTCCTGCACGACAGGTTTATACTCCGCGTTGGGCACACACCGACGATAATCATGCGTGGGTTGAAGCCTGGGCTGACGGAAAATGGTATTTTCTTGGTGCATGCGAACCGGAGGCCGTGCTCAATCTGGGATGGTTTAATGCACCTGCATCACGTGCGATGTTGATGCACACACGTGCGTTTGGAGACTACAACGGCCCTGAAGAAGTGATGCTGCGTACATCTAACTTCACGGAAATCAATCTTATCAGTAATTACGCAAAAACGGCCCGTACGGATTTCAAAGTTGTGGATGCCAACGGCAGACCGGTCAATCAGGCGCGCGTGGACTTCAAAATATACAACTATGCCGAATTTTATACGGCTGCTACAAAATATACGAACACTGAAGGAATGACATTTCTAACTTCCGGCATGGGTGACATGCTGATATGGGCATCTAAAAATGGCTTTTATGGATACGCGAAAGTGTCTTTTGGAAAAGAAAAATTGGTGACGATTCATCTGACTAAAAACAATTCGAAAATGCCAAAGATAAACAATCCTGAAGCTTTCGATATCGTTCCGCCGCCCGAACATGCAATACTGCCAGAAGTCACTACCGAACAGCGAGAAAACAATCTCCTTCGCTTTGCTTATGAAGATTCACTTCGCGGGGCTTACACAGCAACATTTTACAATAAAGAGTCGGCTATCAAAGTCGCCACAGAAAAAGGACTACCTGTAGATGATGTCGTTGATTTATTGGTGAAATCTAAAGGCAATCACGCAATTATCTTGACTTTCTTGGAAAACCACAAACAGCAAATCGACCGTGCAATAAATCTTCAGAAATCACTCAGTGACAAAGATCTCAGGGATATGAAAATGGATATTCTTGAAGACAACTTTACTGCCTCAAGCAATCAGATATGTCCACGGGTTGAGGACGAAATGATTATCACTCCGTTCAAGAATTTCTTTGAAAAGGCTTTTGACAATAAGACTGCCAATAGTTTTCGTCAAAATCCTGCTAACCTCGTAAAATGGATAAAACAGAACATCCGTCTCTACCCAGACTCTAAAGTTCTGCGCATAGCACAAACACCTGTCGGAGTATGGAACTCACGCATCACGGACACCCGTTCACGTGACATTTTCTTCGTTGACGTGGCTCGAAGTCTCAACATAGAAGCCCGTAAAGATGCCGTGACCTCTAAAGTCCAATATAAAGAAAACGGCAAATGGATAGACGTAAACTTCGATGCCACATCACAAATGGCTGCTCAGACGGGAACTCTCATACTGAAATATACACCGACGAAATTATTAGACGACCCCAAATATTACAGTCATTTCACGATTTCCAAAATAGAGAACGGAGTGACAAACCTTTTAAATTTTGATGAAGGACAGGTCGATATGGGAGGTGGCGTCAGTTGGTCGAACACATTCAAAAAAGGTACACAACTTGACACTGGCACGTATCTTTTGGTGACAGGCAACCGCCAAGCTAACGGGAGTGTTCTATCCAACACACAGATTTTCAAAATACAAAACAACGCCGTTACCACATTGAATCTCGATATTCGCACGAACACAGATGGAGTGAGTGTCATCGGAAATTTCGATAGTGAAAACCTGTTTGTCAAAAATGGTAAAGATGTCAGCATCTTGTCTCAGACGGGAAGAGGTTATTACATCTTAGGCATAGTCGGTGTCGGACAAGAGCCAACCAACCATGCGCTGCGTGACATCTCCAAAGAGAAGAGCGCTTTCGACAAATGGGGACGTCCGTTGCTAATTCTCTTTGAAAGCGAAGCCGATGCCGCAAAATTCAATGCAAAGGATTTTGGTGATCTTCCTAGCAACACTATGTTCGGAATTGACAAAAACGGTTCCATCAAAAAACAGATTGTAACTGAGATGAAATTACCTACCGACCGATTATTGCCAATTTTCATCATTGGCGACACCTTCAACCGAATTGTATTTTCATCACAAGGCTACACCATAGGCCTGGGCGAACAAATGCAAAAGGTGATAAACAATTTACAATAACAAAAAAGGAGTTTCCGATGCAGAAACTCCTTTTTCGTTTTATCTCTTGATATGCTGTGGCAAGTGGAATTCGTAAGATTTGTCGAACACTTGCTTTACCTTATTGATCTCAAGGAATGTCGTTCCCCCACCCTCGCCGAAACTGCCACTCAAATAGGCAATCTTGTCATTCAAGGTGATATATCCCTTCTGCCTCAACATTCGTATGGCAGCAATGAACATATACTCAGGACGCAGATGTTCCTTTTGATAAATAGGGATGACCCCATAACTCAAATTCAACCACCGTTGGGTTTTCTCTTTGTAACAGATTGCCAACACAGGTGTGGGACCACGGAAAGCAGCGATGTTGCGGGCTGTCTCACCTGTCTCACTATCCGTGATGATGCCTGCCACGCCCAAACGGCGCGTCGCATCGATTGCGGCATGAGCCAAAAACTCCCTTTGGGTGCAATTGTCATTCAACGGCACCACAAAGTCGTTCACCTTTGCTCTGTCCTTTTCTGCCTGTTCTGCAATAGAAGCCATGGTGAGAACAGCCTCAAGTGGATATTTTCCACTTGCCGTCTCGCCACTCAACATCAATGCATCCGTATTGGAATAGATTGCATTGGCGATGTCCGTTACCTCTGCACGTGTAGGTCTAGGATTGTTGATCATCGTATGCAACATCTGAGTTGCAACAATCACCGGTTTCTTCTTTAACACGCATTTGCGGATAATCTGACGCTGAATACCAGGTATACGCTCAATGGGAACCTCGATACCCAAATCTCCACGGGCAATCATGATGCCATAGGAAGCATCAATAATCTCATCGATATTGTCGACTCCCTCCTGATTTTCAATCTTCGATATAATCTTGATGTCACTGTGATACTCGTCCAAAATATTCTGAACAGCTTTCACATCTGCCGCATTGCGAACAAAAGAATGAGCGATGAAATCAATATCCTCATGTATGGCGAGTAGGATATTGTTGCGGTCTTTCTCGGTGAGCGCTGGCAAATCGATGTGTTCGCCAGGTACATTCACACTCTTATGTGCCCCCAGGACACCGTCGTTTTCGACACGTGCGATCAACATCGGTCCCACATTCTCCATGATTTTCATATCCAGAGCGCCATCATCGAAGAGGACGTCATCACCCACTTTGACATCTCGCGTAATATCCTGGTATGAAACATTCACGATATCGTGAGAAGTCTCCATCTCGGGACGACCGAATATCTTGACCACATCACCCGTTTTATATTCTATCGGTTCCTTCACATCGGTGGTTCTGATTTCTGGACCTTTCGTATCTATCAGTATTCCGAGATGTGGGGACACGGCTCGCACATTATTTATAATAGTACGGATGCCATCAGGAGTTGCATGAGCTGTATTCATACGAACCACATTCATTCCTGCAAAAAACAACTTACGTATGAAATCCTGATCGCACCGGCGATCACTTATCGAACATACAATCTTGGTCTGCTTCATATTTTTTTAATTTATTTCGTACTTATGTTTATGCAAAAGTACGCTAAAATCATCATAATTCAAAGAAAATTGTCATATTTTATTTTTCAAACGGCAAATAGCCTTCCGTCCACTTGGGCAATATCTGTACATCCCCGTCGGAAGGGTTGGATATCGACAGACCAATCAACCTGATCGGTTTATCGGCAGAAAAGTCAACTTGATTCAACAATTTCTTTGCCACCGGCAGGATATCGGCTTTGGTTTTTAAGATGCGGTTGCACGTCAAGCTACGCGAAATTTGTGTAAAATCGAAATATTTCACTTTCAACGTGAGGGTCCTTCCTTCGAATCCAGCACGGGAAACACGTTCCTCCAACTCCAACACCGTATGATAGAGTTCGATAATAACGGTAGATTTCAAACCAATATCTTCTAAAAACGTCTGCTCACATCCAACGGATTTACGCTCTCGCTCCGTGACCACCTTTCTGTCATCAATGCCACGGGCAAAATTATAATATATTTGTCCCGACTTACCAAATACATCATTCAGATGCTTCAAAGACAAACCACGCAGTTGGGCTCCGTTGAAAATGCCCATCTTGTGCATTTTATCAGCGGTCTTCGGACCTACTCCCCAGAAATCCTCTATCGGCAACTGGTCTATAAATTCGATTGCCTTGTCTGGGGGTATGACGAATAATCCATCAGGTTTGTTGTAATCCGATGCTATCTTGGCAAGGAATTTGTTATACGAAACGCCAGCCGAAGCCGTGAGTTGTGTGCGTTCCTTGATTTTATTCTTTATCTCTAATGCAGTTTCCCTGACTGATTCAAAACCGACGGAAAGACTTGTTACATCCAAGAAAGCCTCATCTATCGACAACGGCTCGATGCAATCAGTGTATTCCATAAAAATTTCGTGTATCTGATGCGACACCTCTTTATATATGTCAAACCTTGACGGAACGACGATGAGCTGGGAACACAAGCGCTTCGCCTTGCTGATGGGCATGGCAGAATGTACTCCAAATTTACGAGCTTCATAACTGGCAGTAGACACGACGCCCCGGGGACCATCGAAACCTACGGCAACAGGTTTGCCGCGCAAGCCGGGATTATCTCTCTGTTCTACAGATGCAAAAAAGGCATCCATGTCTACATGAATTATCATATTCTCATTCATCTTGACAAAGATAGGCATTTTCATCGACATAATAAACATTTACTACAAAAATAATATTGGTGACTGTGACTGCCAAAGCATAACACCCTTCGACCAATATACCCCTATATTGGTCTGCGTTTTGATGCAAACGACACTGTCAAAGGATAACTTTGAGGGACCAATATAGGGGTATATTGGTAGACGAATAACATGCAATCAGAACGTCAATGATGAACTCTTGGAGAATCGGGAACGGCATATCACGTCTCATCCGATACCGAACGAAACAAAAGTTCATATTCAGACACAAAAAGATAATATTCCACTCTAAAGGTTTGAAAATTAGGTAGTTTGATAGAATTTTATTGTCCGAATAAGCAAAAAAAGTAAAATAAATTTCCGTTTCACATAAAAAACTAGTATATTTGCAGACTCTTTTGAAAAAGGAAGTAAAATAACACAACAATATTAAAATAAATGCAATGACAAAAGCTGACATTATAAATGAAATAGCTCAAAAGACGGGCGTTTCCAAGAAAGAAGTTACAGCCGTTGTAGAGGGTTTCATGGACTCTATAAAAGATAGTTTATTAGAAAAGAAAGAGAATGTATATCTCCGTGGCTTCGGTAGCTTCATCATCAAGCATCGCGCTGCCAAGACAGCCCGTAACATTCTGAAGAACACCACCATCACCATCGATGCTCACGACTTGCCAAGTTTCAAACCGGCAAAGAGCTTCATCGAGCAGATGAAAGGTGAATAAGAGAATATACAGAACAATCAAATAACATTATAACAACAATTTAAATTTTAAAAAAATGCCAAACGGTAAAAAGAAAAAGGGCCACAAGATGGCAACGCATAAGCGTAAAAAGAGATTACGTAAGAACAGACATAAGAGCAAGTAAAACTTGTCTGACAGTCTATTCGGACTGAAAGGGCGTGTCAATGTATCCGCCGAGGATTTTTTGACATGCCCTTTTTGGTATAAATTCTAAGTATTAAGAAAAAGAAATGACCAGCGAAGTTGTAATTGACGTCCAACAGAAAGAGATTTCGATTGCCCTGCTGGAGGACAAAAACCTAGTAGAGTATCAGAATGAGCCACGTTCGGCTTCATTTTCTGTTGGTAACATCTACGTAGCGAAAGTTAAAAAACTGATGCCAGGCCTGAACGCCTGTTTCGTGGATGTGGGTTATGAGCGCGACGCCTTTCTTCATTATCTTGACTTAGGAAGCCAATTCAACTCTTACGAAAAATACCTGAAGCAGGTAGTAAGTGACAGAAAAAAACTTGCTCCTTTCGCAAAGGCGGCACATCTGCCCGATCTGAAAAAGGACGGCAGCGTACAGAACACTCTTACCGTTGGGCAAGAGGTCTTGGTACAAATTGTAAAAGAACCGATTTCCACAAAAGGTCCACGACTTACAGGCGAATTATCTTTTGCTGGCAGATTTTTGGTTCTCATCCCCTTTAACGATAAAGTTTCTGTCTCTTCAAAAATTAAAAGCGGCGAAGAACGAGCCAGATTAAAACAACTAATCCAAAGCATTAGACCCAAGAACTGCGGTGTTATTGTTAGGACCGTAGCCGAAGGCAAACGAGTTGCTGAACTGGACTCAGAACTTAAGATTCTCACAAAGCGGTGGGAAGATGCTATCGAAAAAGTTCAAAGAATACAACAACGCCCACAACTGATATTCGAGGAAACAGGCAGAGCTGTCGCTCTATTAAGAGATCTGTTCAACCCTACTTACGAGAATATCTATGTAAATGATGAAGATGTCTTCAAAGAAGTACAACATTATGTCTCTCTAATAGCCCCTGAAAAGGCGGGCATAGTGAAATGCTACACAGGCAAGGTGCCAATCTTTGACAACTTCAACATCACAAAACAAATCAAGTCGAGTTTCGGGAAAACGGTCAACTATAAGCATGGTGCTTATTTGATTATCGAACATACCGAAGCTTTGCACGTTGTGGATGTAAACAGTGGTAATCGTTCACGCTCAGAAAATGGACAAGAGGCTAATGCACTAGATGTAAACTTGGGTGCTGCCGATGAACTAGCACGACAGTTGCGGCTTCGCGACATGGGAGGAATTATCGTGGTAGACTTTATCGACATGAACCTTGCAGAAGACAGACAGATGCTCTATGAGCGCATGTGCAAAAACATGCAGAAAGACAGAGCGCGCCATAACATTCTTCCGCTCAGCAAGTTTGGACTGATGCAGATTACCCGGCAAAGAGTTCGCCCAGCAATGGACGTAAATGTTGAAGAGACCTGTCCTACCTGTTTTGGTAAAGGTACCATCAAATCCAGCATTCTGTTCACAGACCAACTGGAGAGTAAAATTGACCGACTAGTCAACAAGATTGGCGTTAAAAAATTCTATTTGCACGTTCATCCTTTCGTTGCAGCATTTATCAATCAGGGGGTTATCTCCCTCAAGCGTAAATGGCAACTGAAATACGGATTCGGAGTGCATATCGTTTCTTCTCAAAAACTAGCTTTCTTGCAGTATGAATTTTATGATACGAAGAAACAGTTTATCGATATGAAAGAAGAAATTGAGACAAAATAAAAAAAGCCGTTCGCAATGAACGGCTTTTTTTATTTCATCATACCTAGAAAATATTCATGTATTCGCGTATCATCATTTAACTCCGGATGAAACGCTGTGACCAGTTGGTTGTTCTCACGGGCTGCAATGATGTGGCCGTCCAACTCTGCCAGGACTTTACATTTGGCATCTGTGGCCCTGCTGATGTATGGGGCACGGATAAACGTCATCGGAACACGTTCACCCACTCCACTCATTTCACTTTCTGCATAGAAACTACCCAGCTGGCGACCATAGGCATTTCGGCAAACCTCGATATCCATCGTGGATATTCGGTCGAAATCCTCATGCTCCACCTTTTTAGCCAATAATATGAGACCTGCACATGTGCCGAAGACAGGAAGTCCGTCGGCAATCGATTTTTGAATAGGTTCCAACAAATGCAAATCTTTTAACAGCTTCAATTGCGTGGTGCTTTCCCCTCCCGGAATAATCAAACCATCCTTCGGTTCATCCCAATCGGACAACTGTCTGACTTCAAAAGTTTCCACTCCCAACTTAGACAATATCCTCTCGTGTTCCGCAAATGCACCTTGCAATGCCAATACCGCTACTCTCATTATTTTCCTCTCTCAGCCATTAGCAAATTAATCTCCTGCTCATTGATGCCGACCATGGCCTCACCTAAGTCCTCGGAAAGTTCTGCTAATTTCTTAGGGTCATTATAATTTGTAACAGCCTGGACAATGGCAGCTGCACGCTTTGCCGGATTCCCACTCTTAAAGATTCCAGAACCGACGAATACGCCTTCAGCTCCTAACAGCATCATCAAAGCTGCATCTGCTGGTGTGGCTACACCACCTGCTGCAAAATTCACAACTGGCAATTTGCCATTCTCATGAACAAACTTAACCAACTCGTAAGGTGCCTGCAATTGTTTTGCGGCCTCGAAGAGTTCGTCCTCGCTCATAGAAACCAATCTGCGCATTTCCGACTGCATCAGTCGCATGTGGCTGACAGCCTGAACGACATCACCCGTACCAGGTTCGCCCTTGGTTCTAATCATCGTAGCACCTTCAGAGATACGACGTAAAGCTTCCCCTAAATTCTTGGCGCCACAAACAAATGGAACATCAAATTTAGTCTTATCAATATGATAGATGTCGTCAGCAGGTGAAAGCACCTCGCTCTCATCGATATAATCTATTTCAATGGCCTGAAGAATCTGTGCCTCGGCAATATGACCGATACGGCATTTTGCCATCACTGGTATCGAAACTGCATTCTGAATACTCTTGATCATTTTAGGATCACTCATACGTGATACCCCACCGGCTGCCCTGATATCTGCCGGTATGCGCTCCAATGCCATCACGGCACATGCTCCAGCCTGTTCTGCTATGTGAGCCTGTTCTGGAGTTGTAACGTCCATAATCACACCACCCTTCAGCATCTGTGCCAAATTGCGGTTCAAAGTTTGTCTGTTTTCTGTCATTTCTTATTATTATTTTTACGATACTGACTTGGCGTCTGTCCTTCAATCTTCTTAAAGAACTTAGTGAAATGTGCCTGGGATGAAAAGCCGAAACCATAAGCTATTTCCTGAACTGTCTTGTCGGTAGTGGACAACTGCAATTCTATCTCATGCCGTAAATATTCATCAATGATGTTTTTGGGAGCCTTCCCCGATATCCTCTTGGTGACCTGGGCCAGATATCTACTGCTCACATTGAGACAATCCGCATAGAAATGCACATCGCTATTGGTGCGGTAATGGGCAACGACCTCGTTGATAAATTCATTATACAGTTCGCTACCTCTACCCGTCAGCCCCGAAGACAAAGCCACCTGCTGACCAATGTAACTTTTTGCCATATCAAGAGCATCATCCAAAGACATGCCTTTGCTAAGATAAGTCGCAATGGCAGACGAAAAATTGTTACCCTGTCCATGAGTGTATTGAGGCAGTATCTGTTCTTGGAAAATCACCCGTTTGCAACCGAAAGAGAGCAGTTCCTCCTTGGCCCGTCGAATATCATCCGCATTATTGATTTCCTTCTGAAGGAAATATTCGGCATCCCGTCTCTTGATGATGACCAATGAACATTGCGGCAACAACAGATATTTGATTTGTGACACAACATCCTTCGACATCAGCACTTCATTGAGACTGGAGAATACGATGGGATCATAAATCACCTGCTTCGGTTTATACTTGTTCAAGGCTTCGGATATCTCCTTAAGCACATCCACCCTTCTGATCATTCCGATTTTTACAACAGGAGGCTGCATATCATTGATGATGGCTTCCATTTGTCCGGATACAATCTCGGCAGGAACATCAAAAAACTCCTGAATGCCAAGCGTGTTCTGAACGGTGATGGATGTGATGGCCGATACAGCATAACCACCCAGTGCTGATATCACCTTGATATCCGCCTGTACACCTGATCCGCTGGTACTGTCAGAACCGGTTATGGTCAATATGGGATTACCTGTATTCATTTCTGTTTGCAAAGGAAAGAAAAAATTAGGAAATACAAAAATTAAGTTCGCATTTTGACAAAGAAAACATCGTTTTGTATAAACAAAGTCAACGCATCCATAGAGTAACATGCATTGACTTAAAAAATAGAAAAGTCTAAAGTCTAATCATACAGCAATAATCTCATCTTTTCCATGAAAGGCATTATTCACTATATGGTTGGACTCCAGACTTACAACGTTGAATCACACGATGGCAGTAGACATTTATACCACTTTGAACCGGATTCTGAAAATATGGTTCTCCTGATCCCAATTCGTGCCTAGCATTTCAAATCTTCCGATTTGAGAAGTAGAACGAACATGTTTACCGATACAAGGACAAACATCGAAATCACCTATTCTAACAAGTCTTATTGTCTCAGATACATCATCGGGCAGGCGGTCTATCTTCACGCCTTCCGGGATGTGATTCCGATCAACAAATTCAAATGTCACTGGCAAATCCTCCTGGATAAGCTCATTCATTCGATCCTCAATAGCCTTCTCTTCCTTTCTATCAGGTTTATGGTCAATGACATAGCTTATCTTGCTTTTCTTTCGCTCGATATGCGCATTCTTCGAACGCTCGCATCCGAACATCTGAATCATTACCTGATTGAGAAGATGTTCTGCTGTATGGGCAGGTGGGAACTCCTCCTTATTGTGCTCATTGAGCACATACTTTTGTTCATCCATCTTTATGCTGAATTTATAAATACGCCCTGTATATGGCCGTACATCGGCCTGAATCGTTCCATTCTTTTTCAAAGAGGCACTAATCATTTCACCTGTAAGCAAATCCACAGCCGTGATATTCTTTTCCGGCATCTGCAAGAAATCAAATGCGTGTTCAGGAATGGTGACGTTCACATTCACTCGCTTATCAGAGAAATTGGCAATCACTAGCAGGACCTCATCTTCGAATTTGCGTAAAAAAGCGAACTGGTAGCGCGGATTGAATTGCCACGACTGAGGATTCACATACATGAGGTCAAAGAATTCACCCTCACGGACAGGTCTCTCACGGTTTGCGATTCTCAATATCTGTTGATACTTCAGTGCCAACAGTTTTTCTTCTTTACTTAATTTCTTTTTATTGAAATATCCCCGATAGAGGGTATCGACAGTCCAATAATCAAAAATGGTCGTCCTTCCGTCAAGTCCACTGAACCCCTCTTTGTCCATGCCATGCTCTCCAAATTCCTGCCCTGCATAGAACATAAAAGGATTTTTCATCATCAATGCATTGACAATGACGGCAGGAACGGCTTTGTGACCTTCACCACAGAAGAAGTCGCTCGCAATACGTTGCTCATCATGATTCTCCAAAAAATACAACATGTGATCATTGA
>ENA-UOYA01000805-UOYA01000805.1-activated-sludge-metagenome-genome-assembly--contig:-NODE-805-length-37118-cov-7.413269_pt1 | contig 37118 bp, 36 predicted proteins | sample MGYA00238163_ERZ764804 | MGnify/ENA primary metagenome ERZ764804 (study PRJEB28919, sample SAMN05720223) | activated sludge metagenome | isolation source: Anaerobic digester | place: Hong Kong...
TAAAAAGCTGTCAACCTCTTCAGGACTGTAACCCGGCTTAGTCTGTTCAAATCTTCTATTGTTTATATCTTTTACACTTAACATTTTATTCACCTCTTAATTGCTTAAATATACTTTTTTATACATATGTGAATTCTATCCTTTTTTGTCTTGCCATTAACAGAAAACAGCATAAATTTTCCGTATCCTCTCATGGAAAACCTATCACCTTCATTAAGCTGAAAATCAACGGAATTTTTTAACTCAAAGTTGACATCAACGCCAACGCTTTTTATAAGCTGTGATGCTTTTTCTCTGCTTAGCCTTAAAGCAAGACTTACAATACTGTCCAATCGAAGGGAAGAAACCGTTCCTGTAATCTCGCTAAACCTTTCACTTTTAACAATAACAGGATTTTTATCAATTGATACATTTACACCGACCGAACCTATTTTATTGATTTCAGATAAAATAGGTTCACTAATAGTATTATAAACAAAAACAACTGCATTACCTTTATTTACAACAATATCACCAAGCATTGAACGTTTTACCTGTCTGCTCATTAAAGCTCCGAGAAAATCCCTGTGACTTAGTTTATCCTCTTCTCTGTATTTAAACGATAAAGCTGTAATTGGAAAGTCCTCTAAACTTTTTTCAACATACTCAGGAAACATTCCAAGTACACAACGCTCAGAACAATCATATCCGCCATAAAACAGATAATTATTAAAATGTTCTTTTTTTAGATAGGACAAAGCAAGCTGTTTTTGTCTTTCGTCAAGAAAATGTGTATATTTTACACTATGTTTTTCGTTGCAGAATTTTATCATATCATTTATTCGTGATATAAGTATTTTATCTTCATCCTGCAAATGAATGCTGATATTCATTACAGAAATACACCATTGTTTTCAAGCTCACCAACAAGGTCCTCTCCAACAAAGCCAACATTATATGGAGTAATAATAAATGTATTATTGGCTACAGGTTTAATGTTTCCTCCGTTTGCATATGCAACACCGCCGAGAAAGTCAATAATTCGTCTTGTAACGTCAGGGGTTGTTGATTCAAGATTCAAAACAACGGTTTTCTTTGAATTAAGATGATCAGCAATCTGTTTTGTATCCTGAAAAACTTCCGGCTTAACAAGAATAACCTGAAGCTGTGCTGTTGCATGAATATTGACAACTCTGTTTCTTTTGTTAGTTTCTTCCTGACCATACTCAGCTTCATCATTTTCTAATCTTGTTTCATCATCTTCATCGTGATCATGCTCCATTCCGAACATATCCCTTAAACTATCAAGTAATCCCATAACTATTCTCCCTCTCTTTATTTTCTTGCCCCAAAAAGTGCTGTACCAATTCTAACAATATTTGATCCGTATTTAACGGCTAAAACGTAATCAGCAGACATTCCCATTGAAAGCAGTTCCATATTTATGTTGTCAATATGCTTTTCCTTTGCATCAACAAATAGTTCCTGCATTTCACAGAAATATCGTTCGGAATTTCCAACAGGTGGTATTGTCATTAATCCTTTAACCCGAATATTATTCATATCAGACATCTGATACAAAATATCGATAAGTTCATTTTTCATAACACCGCTTTTGGACTTTTCACTGCCTATATTTACTTCAACAAGAACATCCATAATTTTATTATGCTTTAAAGCTTGTCTGTCAATCTCGTTTGCCAGCTTAACACTGTCAACAGATTGAATAAGACTCACATTATCTATAATATACTTTATTTTATTGGATTGCAAGTGTCCTATAAAATTAATTTCAGAATTACCTAAATAAAAGTATTTTTTTTCGAGATACTCCTGAACTCTGTTCTCGCCAAGAAGAGTTATCCCCTGCCTTACAGCAAAATTCACAGCTTCATATCCTACAGTTTTAGTAACAGCCATAATTCTTACAACATCATCAGTCTTTCTATATTTAGCAAAAGTCTCATTAATGTTATACCTAACTTGCTTAATATTTTCACTTATATAAGCAAATTCAGCATCATTCTGTACTTGATTCTGGCTCAGTTTCTGATTCTGCTGACTGTTCACTTTGAGATTCTCCTTCTTGTGTTGATTCTGCTGGCTGCTCACTTTGAGATTCCTCTGCTGCTTCTGCTGCGGCAGCAAGCTCATTGACATTTGCACCCTCTAAAATTATATCATCATAAGCACTGATAAAACTGCTGTCATTAGTTGTTTTCGAAAGAATATAATCGTTATTTTCATAAATAACATCAACTTTTTTAAATGCAACTTTTTGTCCTAAAAGAATGTATACTCCTTTTTCGTTTTTAGAGTTAAATCTTATTGCATTTCTTGGAACTTTAATCCCCTCATAGTCATTAAGTATCATTTGAACCCTGTCAACTCTGTTCTGAACAAGATTATATGTCATAGTGTCACACGACAAGATAATAATGCTATGTTCCCCATCATCTGCAGGTTTAACAGAATCAATAACTGCCTGAACTGTTTCAGAAGATGAAGCAAAGCGCAGCGTCACCTTAATTCCGGGCTGAACAGAAACGTATGATGAATCTATAAGGCCAATCATTTTCCATTTGTAGCCGCTAATTATTTTGCCAATTTTATTGGTATTTCCTCTAACAATAGTGCTATTATTTTCACCAGTAATTTTAGCTATTTCATCAGCACTGATACTATCAATATTTTCTAATGTAAGCTTGCCTTCATATCCATCAGTATAACTTACAAAATATCCAGGGTCTTCGGAATACACAGCAGAAATATAGTCCTTTTGCTTGTTTTGCAATAAAGCAACTTCGGATTTAAGCTTGTCTATTCTTGAATTAAAATTAGCTTCTTTTTTGACAACAATCTGATATATGTTCAGTAATGAAAGAAAATCGTCACGTTGTTCAGCCATATCAGAATATTTTTCTTCTGCAGACATAGTAACCAGCTGCTGATATTTTTCAGAAATTAATCCCGCAATAAATTCTTGCTGAGTAGCTTCAGTAGTACCTGGACTCTGCGCATTTTCAAGCAGTTTTATTTCATTATTAAGACGTTCAATTTTCTTTTTTGTATAAATTTCATCCTCACTGCCATATACATAAGCAACAACCGAGTTTTTAGCAATTCTGCCCCCATCAGCATTTGTATAGTCAAGAACTCCTGAGCCAGTATATGTTAGTACCTTCTCATCTCTAACATAAACTCCATTGAAAAATATTTCTTCTGCTGACGAATATGATACTGCCGTTTCGGTTTTATATTTATCATCAAATAGCATAGATACCTGACTAAAAACAGTTATAAGGATAAATACAGAAAGAAAAAAGACAAGTATTTTAGCTGTTACAGTATTCACTATCTGTCATTCTCTTCCGAATCAAGAATAGAAATTGGCTTTGCCGGAACAATTGTTGATATAGCATGCTTGAAAACAAGATTCTGCTTATTATCACATTCCAGAATAACAGTATAGCTGTCAAAGCCTTTAACCATTCCTTTAAACTGAAAACCGTTCATAAGAAAAATAGTCAAAGGGACTTTATCTTTTCTTGCTTGATTGAGAAAAATATCCTGCAAATTTAACGACTTATTCATTTTTATCGTCCTTTCTTGACAATACCGAAAACTTACTTTTTATTATAACATAAAATTTCTGATTTAGCTACTACTTTTTTGCATTTTGATATAATTTCCTCAAAATTCATATTACTATTTATTATAATCCAATTAATTCGTTCATCGCGGCGAAACCATGTAAGCTGGCGTTTGGCATATCTTCGAGATTCTTGTTTAATTTTGTCAATGCATACTGACAAATCCTGCTGCCCGTCAAAATAAGGAATAAGCTCTTTATAGCCTATTGCCTGATGAGCAGTTTTAAGCTTGCAGCGGTCATACACTTTCTTTGCTTCATCAAGCATACCATTTTCAATCATTATATCGACTCGGTTGTTTATACGGTCATAAAGCTCCTGTCTGTCAGCATAATTTAAACCAATTAAACAGGCATTATATGGGGACTCTTGCTGTCGGCTTAAAATCTTGTTTTCACTAAACTTTATTCCACTAACCTCATAAACCTCTAATGCACGAATTATTCGCGTGATGTTGTTTGCATGAAGAGTCTGTGCAGTTTCTGGATCAATTTTTCTTAGTTTTTCAAGCATTGCTTCATTTCCAAGCTCTTTGCTCTCCGAAATAAGTCTGTTTCTAATATTAGCATCCGTAATAACATAATCAAAACTTATGTTATCAATAAGTGAAGAAATATAAAGGCCTGTCCCACCTACAATTATAGGAAGCTTGCTTCTATTGCTTATCTCACTGATTTTTTCCTTTGCCAGCTTTACATAGTCGGCGACACTGAAAGAATCCTCCTGCTTTATAACGCTTATAAGGTGGTGAGGAATTTCCTGCATTTCTTCCGGTAAAGGTTTAGCGGTTGCAATATCAAGTCCCTCATAAATTTGCATGGAATCAGCAGAAATAACTTCGCCATCATAAAGCTTAGCCAACTCTATACCCACCTTAGTTTTTCCAGACGCAGTTGGTCCAACTACAGCAATAAGCGGTTGTTTAACTTGCTCTTTCACCAATTCCTCCATTATACTATTCTTTTAAACTGTTTTTCAATTTCCTTTTTGGTAAGCTTAAACATTATAGGTCGTCCATGAGGACAATACCTTATCCTATCGTCACTAAATATTGCTTTTACAAGCTTTTCAAGTTCCGAAGCACTTGTTATATCATTTGCTTTTATTGCTGATTTACAAGCAATCGTATGGTACATTTCATCCAATATCTGAGGCATAGGATTATTTTTATTATCACTTAAATTTTTTGCAAGTTCAACAAAAATATCCTGTTCATTACATCCATCAAGAACAGATGGTATGCCTTTTACAATAACAACAAATGACTCCGACAATTCAACGGAAAAGCCAAGTTCATCAAGTAATTCTTTGTGTTCACTTACTGCACTGTATTCCTCATCCGAAAGCAGAATGTCAACAGGCCGAAGCATAATCTGGCAAGAAAGCTTTTGCTTTCCTGATTTAAGTTTTTCAAAAAGTACGCGTTCATGAGCCGCATGTTTATCAACAATAATTATTTCATCATTTATTTCAGCAATAATATAATTTTTAAATGCTTCTCCTATAATTTTAATGTTAGTTTCGTCTTTTACAGAAACGCTTTTTTTATCTGCAATCTCATACTTCTTTTCAAATGCTTCGGACTTAATATACTTAAATTCACAGTTATTTTCTTCAGTAAATTTAATATTTTCATCAATTTTATTATTAGAATAATTATCAAAATTCTGCTTTGAAGTTATTGGAGTCACGATTTCATTAATCGGAGAAACAACTGTATCATGCTGTTCAGCATAGCTTTTTTCTATAAAACTATTAACCGGAGCTGAATTATCTATATCTGACATAGAAGGCGGAGCAACCTGCTTAATAGTCATTTGCTGAAATTCCTTTAGTTCTTTAAAAGCTGGCTGACCGTAATCGATGGTAGACTTTATCTGCTGTTTTAATACAATTTCCTCTGGAACCGTATTACTTAAAAGCGCATTTTTTACTGAGAAAAAAACGCTGTCAAATATAATTTTATCATTTGTAAATCTAACTTCAATTTTAGCTGGATGTACATTTACATCAACAACATTTGGTGCAATCTCAAGGTATAATACACATGCTGGAAATTTTCCGTCCATCATTGTATTTTTATATGCTTCTTCAAGTGCGGCTGTACAGGTCATTGACTTTACATATCTTCCGTTAATAAAGTAGTTTTGAAAAGAACGATTAACCCGTCCGAACAGCGGTTTAACTGTATAGCCCTTAACCTTTACACCGTTAATTTCGTAGTTGACAGGTATCATTGCTGCTGCAAATTGCTTACCAAATACAGAATAAATTGCAGAATACAAATCCCCGTCGCCTGGAGTAAAAAGTTCTTGTCTGTTTTCTCTGATAAATTTTACAGATACCTCTGGGTGAGATAACGCAATTTTATTTACTATTGATGCTATGGCATTTCCCTCGACAACATCCTTTTTGAGAAATTTGAGCCTTGCAGGTACATTATAAAATATATCACGTATAATTATTGTTGTTCCATCTGGGCAGCCGGATTTTTCAAATAATTTTTCTTCCGTTCCTTCAATAACGTAGTGAGTACCATACTTTTCACTTGCTACTTTTGTTAGCACCTCAACTCTTGATATTGCTGAAATTGAAGCAAGTGCTTCTCCTCTAAATCCAAGTGTCATAATATTATTAAGATCTTCACTGTTGCTTAGCTTGCTTGTTGCATGCCGAAGGAAGGCTGTAGGAACATCTTCCTCAGAAATACCAGAGCCGTTATCTGTAACACGAATGTACGTAATTCCCCCGTTTTTTATTTCAACCGTAACAACACTTGCACCGCTGTCTATTGAATTTTCAACAAGCTCTTTTATTATTGAGCTCGGCCGTTCAATAACTTCACCGGCAGCAATTAACTCCGATACCTCTTTGCTTAAAAGCTTAACTTTTGCCAACAGCTACACAACCTTTTTACAGCATTTCAACAAGTTCTTTCAAAAAGTATTTTGCATCCTCATCTGAAAATTCATCAACATTTGTTTTTTTAAGTCTTTCAATTATCCTGTCATAATCCATGGCTTTAAATGAAATCTGTTCATTGTTATTATTTCTGGCTGTAAAGCCAGATGACTTTTCAGCCTCCATCTCAGCAAGTATCTGCTTAGCTCTGTTGACAACCTTGCTAGGAAGACCAGCAAGCTTGGCAACTTCTATACCATAGCTGTCATCTATTCCACCCTCAACAATTTTTCGGAGGAACTTTATATCCTCGCCTCTTTTTTTAACTGCAACACTGAAATTCTTTACGCCGGAAAGACGTGATTCCAGCTTGATAAGCTCATGATAATGTGTTGCAAAAAGTGTTTTGCAGCCTAAAGAACGGCTTGAAGCAATATGCTCAGCAACTGCAGTTGCAATACTTATTCCGTCAAAGGTTGACGTCCCTCTTCCGACTTCATCAAGTATAACAAGACTTTGCTTTGTAGCATGTTTAAGAATATCAGCAACCTCACTCATTTCAACCATAAAAGTTGACTGCCCTGCTGTCAAATCATCAGAGGCTCCTACTCTTGTAAAAATCTTATCAACAATAGATATTTTAGCATACTGTGCAGGAACAAAACAACCCATCTGCGCCATTAACGTTATGAGAGCAACCTGGCGCATATAAGTAGATTTTCCTGACATATTAGGACCTGTTATAATAGCCATTCTGTTATTTCCTAAATCAAGAAATGTATTGTTAGGAACATACATTTCATTAGTCAGCATAAGCTCAACAACAGGATGCCGTCCGTCTTTTATTTCTATAATTCCATCAATGGCAATATCGGGCTTTGTATACATATTTTTCATTGACGTATAAGCAAATGAACACAGCACATCAAGCTGTGCAAGAGCAGAAGCTGTTTTTTGAACTTTTACAAGATGTGTTGCAATAAAATCTCTTACTTCAGAAAAAATATCAGCCTCCAGATTAAGAACCTTTTCGTTTGCCCCAAGAATTTCATATTCAGTCTTTTTAAGCTCATCAGTAATAAATCGTTCACAGTTTGCTAAAGTTTGTTTTCTTATGTAATCAGCAGGAACAAGATCATAATATGATTTTGTAACCTCAATATAATAACCGAAAACCCTGTTATATCCAAGCTTTAAATTTTTAATTCCTGTACGTTCTTTTTCTCGCTGCTCTATTTCAGAAATAATATTTTTACCACCGCTAATTATTCCTCTTAATCTGTCAAGCTCTTCGTTAAAGCCCTCCTTTATTACACCGCCATCCTTTACTGAAATAGGAGGTTCATCAACAATTGCATTTTCAATAAGATTTGATATTTCCTGCAATGTATCAATATCGGAGTTAAGCTCAACAAGCAGCTTAGCCGAAAAATTATTAAGCTGTTTTTTTATCTCTGGAAGCTGTAATGCAGTAACAGATAATGCTTTCAAATCTCTTGGCGTAGCCGATTTATACATTACCCTTGTCATCAAGCGTTCTATGTCATATACCTTTGAAAGCAACTCAGTAATCTCCTGCTGAATAACAGACTTGCTGCAAAGCTGTTCAACTGCATCAAGACGGTTTATTATCATTGCAGGTTTAACAAGAGGCTGTTCAATATAAGATTTCAGTAGTCTTTTCCCCATCGATGTTTTTGTATGGTCAAGAACCCAAAGCAAGCTGCCCTTCTTTTCCTTGTTTCTCATAGTTTCGCACAATTCAAGGTTGCGTCTTGCCGTAAGGTCAAGCTCCATAAAACGATTGTCGTTATATTTTTTTATTTCAGTAAATCTTCCGACAAGGGCTTTCTGTGTTTCAGATATATAGTCAAAAAGTCCGCATACACATGAAGCTTCAATACTTCCCTCTTCAAGTCCTAGTTCAGATAGATTGTCAACGTTAAACTGCTTTAACACAACTTCCTTTTTTAGGCTTACATCAAAGCAGCTGTTATCAAGAAGCTGAACAGAAATATTCATTTTAATTTTTATGAAATCTGTAACGGTTTTATAGTCAAGAAATTTATCATTAAACAAAAGCTCAGCAGGATTATAGCGTGAAATTTCATTTATAAGTTCGTTTTGAATATCATCGCCGGTTTTTGTAAACAGGTTAACATCGCCTGTAGAAATATCTGCAAAGCAAACAGAGCAGATTTCATTTTTGACAAAAACTGCTCCGATATAATTGTTTTTTGTTTCATCAAGAAGACTGCTTTCAGTAAGTGTTCCGGGAGTTACTATTTTTATAACATCCCTTTCAACTATACCCTTTGCTTCTTTAGGGTCAGTAAGCTGCTCACAAATAGCAACCTTGTAACCATTGTCAATAAGCTTTTTAATATATATTTCCGCACTGTGATACGGAACTCCGCACATTGGAGCACGTTCATCAAGACCGCAATCCTTGCCAGTCAATGTCAGCTCCAGTGTCTTGGACACAATAATTGCATCTTCAAAAAACATTTCATAAAAGTCACCGAGCCGAAAAAACAGTATATGATCCTTATACTTGTGCTTAATGCTGAAATACTGTTTCATCATCGGTGATAAATTTGCAAAATCTATCTGCATTATCAACTGCAGCCTCCACAGGTTGAACAGCTTCCGGAGCATGAGCTACTCATTTCGGTAGGACAAGTTGCAGGGTCTTCTCCATTTGCAGAAAGAGTTATAACCATATTTATCTGAGAAAGCATATTGTCCATAGCCGTCTTAGCCTCATTAAATGCAATCATATTTTCATTTGCCATAATATTGCCATAAAGTGACTTTATAGCGGAATCAAGCTCAGAAAGCTTTGAGCTGTCCTTATCAGGCTTTGACATTTCAGTATTAAGCTGAACTCTCTTCATATTAAATTCATTGATAAGATTCTGCAGGATTTCATCTTTATCATTAGCTTCCTTAGCCTTGTTATATGCTGCATATCTTTCATCCTGCTGAATAAGCTTCCCAAGCTCTCTTGCCATTTCAATTACGTTCATTTTTAAAACTCCTTTAATCTATAATTTCACCCTGTAAAGCCCAGTTAAAGGTCCTTGTAATTTTAACGGACTTTCTTTGGCCGATAACAGTTTTATCGGCTTTAGACTCTACAATGATAAATTCATCACTTTTTCCTGAAATATACCCTTCAGTTTTACTTTCTGCATCAAAAAGAACGGATAAAATTCTACCATTAAATCTTTTGTAATGTTCTGTTGAAATCTCACGCTGTGCCTGAAGCAGCTCTCTCATCCAACGACTCTTATCTTCAAAGGAGGTAAAATCCTCAAATTCAGCTGCCTTTGTCCCCTCTCTTTTTGAATAAATAAAGGAATAAATGTTGTCATATTTAACCTGCCTAACAATTTGCATTGTTTGTAAAAAATCTTCATAAGTTTCGTTAGGAAATCCTATGATAATATCAGTGGTAAACGAAAAATCAGGTATTTTGCTTCGTGCATAATTTACAATTTCCATATACTGTTCAATAGTATACTGCCTATTCATAGCCTTCAAAATTCTGTTGCTTCCTGATTGAAGAGGAAGATGTAAATGCTTGCATATTTTATCGCACCCAATAATTGTATCAATTAGTTCCTGTGTTGCATCTTTAGGATGTGAGGACATAAATCTTATTTTAAAATCCCCATCAATACCATTGATTTTTCTAAGCAACTCCGGAAAAATAATTTTTTCGTCAAGACCTCTGCCATAAGAATTTACATTCTGACCAAGGAGCATAATTTCCTTATAACCGGAATCTGCAAGCTGTTTTATTTCATTAAGCACAGACGATGAGTTTCTGCTTCTTTCCCTTCCTCTTACATACGGAACAATGCAGTAAGAGCAAAAATTGTTACAACCATTCATTATAGGGACGCTTGCTTTAAAACTGCTGTTTCTGACTATATTATATTCTTCCTGATTTTCTGTATAATTTTCAGTAATTTCACATATTCTTTTTTTATTTGTAATGGCTTCAAACAACAGCTTAGGGAATTCATTCAAAGCAAATGTTCCGAATATAATATCAACCTGTTTATAGGTTTTCTGAACCTTTTCTGCAATGTGTTTCTGCTGCATCATACAACCGCATAAACCTATAATAAGCTCAGGATTTTGCTCCTTAAGATGTTTAAGCTCCCCAACACAGCCAAATACCTTCATTTCGGCATTTTCTCTTACGGCACAGGTATTATATATAATAATATCTGCACTTCTTAAATCCCCTGTTACGCCGTATCCCATATCAACCAAAAGGCCGGTTATTTTTTCACCGTCACTGACATTCTGCTGACAGCCGAAACTGTGCAAATAACAAAGCGGAGGTGTTTCACGCTTTAAATTAATATTCTTTACTTTACTAATGTAATCCTTATATGTAAGCAATTATACTCCTCCGAATAAAATTATACATTTAACATTATAACATCAAACCAAAAAAAAGACAATAGCAGAAAAACTATTTTTTGCTTTATTTGTCTGTTTTTTCGGAAGAACATACTTCTCTTACTGCTGCTATTGTCAAAAGTGAATTACCAAGCTGACAGAATATAGCTGCAAAAACAAGAATTTGTTTAGCGTTAAATTCTTTTGAATATATATTAGAAAATGCAGCATATGCTGCAAGACTTTTCATTGTATTTCCAAGCTGGATATATACTGCACCCAAAAGGACAAGCTCCTTGACTGTTCTTCCTTCTGCAATATCAGCTGCCAATGCGGAAACTGATACTGCAGCAGCTCCCGGACAACAGTTCATAACCGCATCACTTCCCTTAATAGAAAATAAATTCAGAAAGCCGTATATTTAAATATACGGCTTAACTGCATTTATGTGTTCCCTTGACAGCACACATTTCATCAGCTGCCGCAATTGTTGCCATAGTATCACCAAGCTGAACAAATACAGCTGCCAGGAAAGCAATTTCTTCTGATGTTCTTCCCTCTGTAATTGCCGCAGCCAGTGCAGCTACAGAAACAGCTGTTCCCTGTGAACAACAATTCATAAATGTCACATCCGTTTCATGACAATATACTATAACATATTATATGCTTAAAAAATATCTTGGTTTTTAATTTCATCTCTTACTATATGCTGCATTTCTTCAAAGGAGGAAATATCTTTGCTTTCAAGACGTTTTTTTATACTTTGCGGTAATGAATTATAATATTCAAAGCTGGTCATATCGCGTTCAATTAAATTGTCTAGACCAAGTGAATAGTTTTGTCGTACACTGTTTATTTTATCTGCCAAAACGTTTCATCCTTTCATTAATTTTGATTAGTTTGTGCAAAATAAACTGTGATTATTGATTATTTTGCATGAAAACTATTGACAGCAAAGGCAAAAAACACTATAATAAAATTATATTTTTATAAAGGACTTGCTGTGATGAATTTGTTATATGCTGTAAATTTTATATTTTTTATCTGCGCCGGCTTTTATTTTAGCTTTGGTTTTATTTTTGTTTCCTTTATAAAAAAGCTGCCGGATACAGTTAAGCATATGATGTTAATCCTTCATAAGCAACATTCTGTCTGCGGCATTAGCTAAAATGTCACGGACTTTTTTTATAATTATATTATTTCTCTGCAAATGCTGTATAAAGGGGAGTTTGATATGAATTTCAAAAAAACTATTTGCTTTTTTCTTTCTATTACAATTTTATCTGCATTTTCAGGATGTTCATTTAATTTTTTTAATAAAAATAAAAACGAAGAAGCTTCTCAGACTGAAACCAGTGACTCTCTTTCAAACGAAGAATTACAGTCAAAGGTATCAGCACTTGAGAGTGAACTATCAGATTTAAAAGCACAAACTAAGCCATCACTTGTTCCTAAATCAAAAGCTGATTTTATTAATGGCAAAGATAACCCTCAAGTCAGCGTTGCCGTTAAAGCTAAAGAACAAGCTATGAGCAATCTTCCTGCTACAATAACTATTAAAGGCGTTGAATACAGTACCTCCCTTACTTCATTGACCTTAAACAATATGGACCTTACTGACAATGATATTAAAGATTTGAAATATATGGTGAATCTTACTGATCTTCATATTTATATGAATAAGATTACAGATTTATCTCCCTTAACTGGTCTTACTGAGCTTAAAACTCTTTCTCTTTTTAGAAATAAAATTACTGATATCAGTCCTCTTGCCGGTCTTTATAATCTTGAGGTTTTGTATTTAAGAGATAATAATATTTCTGACATTTCGCCTCTTGCAGGACTTACCAAGCTTACAAAGCTAGATATTTCTGAAAATGATATTACAGATATAAGTGCTCTTTCTGAAATGAGCAGCATGAATTTGTTGAGAATTAACAATAATAAAATTAAAGATATTTCACCGCTTGAAGGAATGTATAAAATTGACAGGCTTCATATGCAGTGCAATCAGATATCAGACCTCACACCACTATGGAAAATGACTGATATAACAGAAATTTATGCTGAAAATAATCAAATTGCTGATATTACAATACTTGGAGATTTAAATAATCTTAAATGGCTGAAGCTTTCCGATAATCCTATAAAAGATCTTTCCCCCATATATAATCTTCATACATTGAAAAAATTATGGATTGCAGGAATTGAATTGAAAAATACAGCTGACTATAATCAGCTAAAAGACATGCAGGAACAACTGCCAGATTGTCAGATAAATACATAAACTTTATTACTTGGAGGAAAAATTAATGATAATTATTTTAAAAAACGGTGCGTCAAAAGAGTCAGTCGCAAGACTTGAAGAAATAATAAAATCAAAAGGCGTTAAAGCTAACAGAATTGAGGGTGTATCGCAGAATATAATAGGTCTTGTCGGAGATACTTCTGTTATTGATGTTGAAAATTTGCTTGCTCAGGAATGTGTTGAAGATATTCGCCGTGTTCAGGAGCCTTATAAAAATGCCAATCGTAAATTTCACCCTGATGATACAGTTATAAATGTAGGCGGAGTAAATATTGGTGATGGTTCTCTCCAGATAATTGCAGGCCCATGTTCTGTTGAAAGTGAAGAGCAAATCATTACAACAGCTATTGCCTGCAAGGAAGCAGGAGCAACTATGCTTCGAGGCGGTGCTTTTAAGCCGAGAACTTCACCATATGCTTTTCAGGGACTTCGTGATGAGGGTATAAAACTGCTTCTTAAAGCAAGAGAAATCAGCGGACTACCTATTGTTACTGAAATTATGAGCTATGGTGATCTTGACCTTTTTGCTGACATAGATGTTATTCAAGTAGGTGCAAGAAATATGCAGAACTTTGAGCTGCTTAAGGCTCTTGGAAGAATTGACAAGCCAATTCTACTTAAGAGGGGTCTTGCAAATACTATGGAGGAGCTCCTGATGTCTGCAGAATACATCATGGCAGAAGGAAATTCTAAGGTAATTCTCTGCGAAAGAGGAATAAGAACTTTTGAAACAATGACAAGAAATACTCTTGATATTTCCGCAGTTCCGCTTTTAAAACAAAAATCACATCTTCCAGTTGCAGTAGATCCAAGTCATGCGACCGGTATTACTTCACTTATTGAGCCTCTTTCTCTTGCATCAATTGTTGCTGGTGCTGATGCTCTTGAAATTGAAGTTCACAATGACCCTAAGAGTGCTTTGTCCGACGGCGGTCAGCAGCTTACCCCGGCTAAATTTGCTGAAATAATGAAAAAAATCAAGGATATCTGTGGTTATCTTAACAGAAAAATTGGTTAAATTTTAATGAAAGTTCAGGTGTCGCAACATGAAAAGAATTACTGTTAATGCTTCTGAAAAATATGATATTATAATAAAAAACGGTATTATAAGCAATTGTGCCGAATACATTAAGGCGGTTACTGATGCTGAGAAGTTTGCCGTAATTACTGATGATATTGTTGCACCTCTTTACTATGATATAGTTGAAAAATCTCTCTTAAATGAAAACTTTGAAGTTTGCAGGTATGTTATCCCACATGGCGAACCGTCTAAATGCTCTGCGATATTGAATAATGTGTATAATTTTCTTTCAGAAAATTGCATAACCCGTTCCGATTGTATTATCGCTCTTGGAGGAGGTGTTGTCGGCGATCTTGCAGGATTTGCTTCGGCTACATATCTTCGCGGACTTGATTTCATTCAAATACCTACAACGTTACTTGCTCAGGTTGATTCTTCTGTTGGAGGGAAAACAGCCATAGACCTTCCAAGTGGAAAAAATCTAGTAGGTGCTTTTAAGCAGCCTAAAATTGTTATTTGTGATCCAGATACACTTAAAACATTATCAGAAGATTTTATTGTTGACGGAATGGGCGAAGTGGTTAAGTATGGCATGATAAAATCGGAAGAGCTGTTTAATATTATAGATAGTCATACTCTTTCTAATATTCATGATGTTCTAGATGATGTTATATGCAGATGCGTATCAATTAAAAGGGATATCGTTGAACAGGACGAATTTGACAAGGGTGAAAGAATGCTTCTTAATTTCGGACACACTCTTGGTCATTCAATTGAAAAGCACTATAACTATACTGGTATTTCTCACGGCAGAGCAGTTGCTGCCGGAATGCTGATGATTACAGAAATAGCCGAAAAGGATGGTATGTGCTACGACGGAACACTGAATAAACTTAGATCCTGTCTTGAAAAATACAAGCTTGTAAATTCAACCGGGCTTACTCCCGCCGAACTTGCAAAAGCTTGTCTGAATGATAAAAAACGTAACAGCGACCATATAAATATTATTATTTGTTCAGACATTGGTGAATCTAAAGTTGTTAAAATGTCAATAAATGATTTTTTGGTATTTTTAAGTTAATCCTTATTTTGAGTTTATTCTGCTCAATATTTTTATATGGAGGTATATATGGACGTAAAAATAACTCCTTCAAAACTTAAAGGCAGAATTTCTGCTCCATCTTCAAAAAGTTTTTCACACAGAATGATTATTGCTGCATCACTTGCCGACGGAATATCTATAATAAATAATGTTACTTCTTCTGTTGACATTGAAGCTACTGTCAATGCAATGACTCGATTAGGTGCTAAAATTATAATTGACGGTTCAACGTATACTATAAAAGGAATCGGAAACAAGCCTTGTCAAAATGCTGTGATCGACTGTTGCGAAAGCGGTTCAACGCTAAGATTTGTTATACCTATTGCTGCAGCTTTAGGGTGCAGTACTGAATTTGATGGAAAAGGGAAACTTCCTTCTCGTCCAGTTACTCCATATATTCGCGAAATGTCAAAAAAAGGGGTAGAGTTTAACTATAACAATACTATGCCTTTTACAATAGCCGGTAAGCTTGTTGGTGGAGAATATAATTTAGAAGGTAATATTTCTTCCCAGTTTATAACAGGATTGCTTTATGCATTGCCTGTTTGTGAAAAAAATTCCGTAATTAAGATAACTTCTCCTCTTGAATCAAAGCCTTATATTGATATAACTATTTCCGTTTTATCAGCATTCGGTATAAAAATTACAGAAGCTGTTGATAATAATTTACCTATTTATATAATTAACGGAAATCAGAATTATATTTCATCAAACCAATCTGTGGAGGGTGACTATTCACAGGCAGCATTCTTTTTTGTTGCCAATGCTCTTGGTTCAGAGGTAAATATACAGAACCTTAACACAGAAACTACGCAGGGCGATAAAAAAATCCTTGATATTTTACATGATATAGGTTATAATGATATGACTAAGCCATTTATGGAGTCTTTTACCGTTGATGCTTCAAATATTCCTGACCTTGTACCCATACTTGCGGTTTTAGGCTGCTTTACTTCGGGAAAGTGCCGTATTGTTAACGCAAAGCGGCTGAAAATAAAAGAAAGTGACAGACTTATTGCCATTGCAAATGCATTGAATAATATCGGCGGAAAAGTAACAGCATTTGATGACAGTCTTGAAATTGAGCCAATTGAACAATTTACCGGTGGAACGGTTGACAGCTGTAATGACCATAGAATTGTAATGGCGGCAGCTATAGCTTCAACAAAATCTTCCGGAAATGTTATAATAAAGGGAGCAGAAGCTGTTTCTAAAAGTTATCCTGCTTTTTTTGATGACTTTAATAGAATCGGCGGACAAATTGAATTTATAAAATAGCAAGAAAATATATTCACTGAAAGGATTGATATTAACCGATGTCTTCATTTTGGAATCATAATCTGACAGTATCGCTTTTCGGCGAGTCACACGGTCCTGCTATTGGAGTTGTGCTGGACAATCTTCCTCCTGGCGAATATATTGATATTGAAGAGTTAAAGCATTTTATGTCAAGACGTGCTCCCAAACAGGACAATACTTCTACTCACAGACGTGAAACAGATATGCCTAATATCATGTCCGGTATGCTTAATAATCGCACAACAGGTACTCCTTTATCTGCTTTTATTCAAAATACCGATACTCATTCACAGGATTATGGCAATATTTCCAGGCTTGCTCGCCCCGGGCATGCTGATTATACAGGTGCACTTCGTTATAAAGGATTTAATGATGTAAGAGGCGGAGGACATTTTTCTGGAAGACTTACTGCTCCGCTTGTTTTTGCCGGAGCTATTTGTGGTCAAATTCTTGAAAGAAGAGGCATATATACTGGTGCACATATTGCTCAGATACACAATATAAAAGAAACCGGCTTTAATCCATGTAAAGTAACAAGAGAAGATATTATTTCTTTGCGGCATAAGAAATTTCCTGTTCTTAATGACAAAAAAGGTGAAGCTATGATTGCCGATATTGAAAAGGCAAGAGAATCACTTGACAGTGTCGGCGGCATAATTGAATGTGTAATTACAAATGTTCCGGCCGGAATAGGCTCCCCCATGTTTGAAGGGCTTGAAAACAGCATTTCTCAGCTTATTTTTGGTATTCCAGCTGTTAAAGGAATAGAATTCGGTGCAGGCTTTGAAGCTTCAAAAATGCTTGGCAGTCAGAATAACGATGAGTTTTATGTTGATGATCACGGACATGTTCTTACAAAAACCAATAATCATGGCGGAATACTCGGCGGTATTTCCTCAGGTATGCCAATAATTTTTAGAGTTGCATTTAAGCCAACCCCATCTATTTCACAGCCTCAGGAAACTATTGATTATTCATCACTTACAAATGAAGTTATCAATATCAAGGGCAGACACGATCCATGCGTTGTACCAAGAGCTGTGCCTTGCGTAGAAGCTGCCGCAAATATTGCTATTCTGTCACATATGCTTGATTATCCTAATTTTTAAAAAACAGACAGTAAGAATTTTCTCTTACTGTCTGTTTAAATTAATATCAAGGGATGGTATGTAATGTCTAAAAGGAATCCAACTAATTTACCTGATGTTGAATTGAATTCAGTACATTATGTCAAGATACTTCTTTGTTATCTTCTTGACAGGCTGAATAGGCCTATTACTGAAAAGCAGTTATGTGAAATAGCTATTGAAAGTGAGGCCGTAAATTATTTTTATTATGCAGAAGCTCTTGCTGAACTTATCAGTACAGGTGCTGTTTCAAAAAAATGGATTGACGGTAAGGAACAGCTTATCGTTGAACCAAAAGGACGTATGAGCTCTGATTATTTTAATAAGTATATTCCTATTTACTTTAGGAAGCGTCTGCTTACAGCTGCTTTGTGGTATTTTGCCGAGCTAAGACGCGAAAGCGAGGCTGTTTCCGAAATATCAGAAACCAAAAACGGATATGAGGTTTCTTGTACTATTAAAGATGCTTCATATGACCTTATGAGAATTACTTTGTATGCTCCAGATATTGACCAAGCTGAAATAATTAAAAACAAAATAATGCTTAACCCTGCTGAGTTTTATAAAAATGTTATTGAATATGCAGTTTCAAATCAAGGAGAAAAAATTGACGCTGATGGCAAATTATAACCGTCAGCGTCAATTTACTTATTGAATACAGTTTACAAGCGCCGCCATATCGTACAAACCGGCACCTTTGCCTTTTAAAAATACTGCTGCATTAACTGAACCAACTGCAAATACTTCTTTTGAACTTGCAGAATGTGACAGTGTAATCACTTCATCTCTTCCGGCAAATATAACATCATGTTCTCCTACAATTGTTCCACCTCTGACAGCATGAATACCAATCTCATTTTTCTCACGTTTTTTACGCTGTGAGTGTCTGTCATAAACGTACTGGTATTTGTTATCAAGAGTTTCATTGATTGAATTTGCAAGCATGATTGCTGTGCCGCTGGGAGCATCAATTTTTTGATTGTGATGTTTTTCAACTATTTCAATGTCAAACTGATCCCCAAGCAGTTCAGCAGCAGTTTTGGCAAGCTTTACAAGCAGATTTATACCGAGCGACATATTAAAAGTAAAGAACACAGGAATCTGTTCAGCAGCTTTTTTTATTTTAGAAATCTGTTCCTCGTTATACCCTGTTGTTGCAAGAACAACGGCTGTTCCGGTTGAAAGGCAGTAATTAAGCAAGCCTTCCAAAACCGACGGATGAGAAAAATCAATAATAACATCCGGTTTAATCTGCAAATCATCAGCCTTTGGATATATTGGAAAATCAGCGTATGCAACAGTATTAATATCAATTCCAGCAATTACTTTACAGTCGTTTCGTTCAGATATAACTGAAGCAATAACCTTTCCCATTTTTCCATTAGCACCGCAGATTACTATATTAGTCATTTTTGTGACCATTCCTTTCAGTTCACTGTTAATCAGATAAGCCCTGCTTTTTTCATTGATGCAGCAAGAATATCAACCTTGCTCTTTTCCATACCAATAAGCGGCAGACGCAATGAGCCTGCGTTCATACCCATTAAATTCATTGCTTCCTTAACTGGAATTGGGTTTACATCAATAAACAAATTATTAATAAGCTCAAGGTATTTAATCTGAAGTTTTCCTGCTTCTGCAAAATTATTGTCAAGGCAAAGCTTACAAATATCATGGGTTTCCTTAGGCATGATATTTGACAGAACTGAAATTACTCCCTTTCCGCCAATTGACATAACAGGAACAATCATTCCGTCATCGCCGCTGTATACATCAAGGTTATCCCCGCAGGCTTCAATTATCTTTGCAAAATAATTTATGTTTCCGCCGGCTTCCTTAACAGCTGTAATATTCGGATGCTTTGAAAGCTCAACAAAAGTTTCTATAGAAATATTAATATTTGTTCTGGGAGGAATATTGTAAAGAACAACTGGTATGTTTATTCCGTCAGCAATAGCTGTAAAATGAGCAAGCAATCCACGCTGTGATGTTTTATTGTAATAAGGCGTAACAACAAGAACAGCATCAGCACCAAGCTTTTCAGCTTCCTTTGAAAGCTCAACGGCATATCGTGTATCATTGCTTCCTGTTCCGGCGATAACTGGAACTCTATGATTTACTTTTTTAACTGCATATCTTATACATTCAATATGCTCCTCATCAGTCATTGTAGAAGCTTCTCCGGTTGTACCGCAAATAACTATACAATCAGTCCCATTTTCAATCTGATAATCAATATTTATGCCAAGCTGTTCAAAATTTATAGTACCATCAGCATTCATAGGGGTGACAATAGCAACTCCTGCGCCGGTAAAAATAGTTTTTTTCATAGGAATTATCCTTTCAATCAGTCAAAGTAGCCCTTAGCAGCAAGCAGTTCAGCCATTAATACACCGCCTCCTGCCGCACCTCTTAATGTATTGTGGGAAAGACATACAAACTTATAATCATACTGTGAATCCTCACGAAGACGTCCAATTGAAACTGCCATACCGTTTTCAAGCATTCTGTCAAGCTTAGCCTGAGGACGGTTATCCTCTTCAAAATAATATAAGAACTGTTTCGGAGCAGACGGAAGCTCAAGCTCCTGAGGTACTCCCTTAAATTCTTTCCATGCCTTAATCATCTGTTCCTTAGTTGGCTTTTTCTCAAATGAAACAAACACTGCGGCAGTATGACCATCTGAAACAGGTACACGAATACACTGTGCCGTAATTGACGGAGATGTTGCGTTAACGATTTTTCCGCCCTCTATTTTGCCCCAGATTTTAAGCGGCTCCTGCTCAGACTTTTCTTCTTCTCCTCCGATAAACGGAATAATATTGTCAACTATTTCAGGCATTGTGTCAAATGTTTTGCCTGCTCCGCTTATAGCCTGATATGTGCAGACAAGAGCCTTTGCTACTCCAAACTCTTTCATAAGAGGGTGAAAAGCAGGAACATAACTTTGAAGCGAACAGTTTGATTTTACGGCAATAAAGCCTTTTTTTGTGCCAAGACGTTCTCTCTGTGCCTTTATTACTTCAATATGCTCAGGATTTATTTCAGGAATAACCATCGGAACGTCTGGTGTATTTCTATGAGCGGAATTGTTTGAAATCACAGGACATTCCGCCTTTGCATACTTTTCTTCAAGTGCCTTTATTTCGTCCTTTTTCATATCAACAGCACAGAATACAAAATCAACTGCCGAAGCTATCTTATCAATATCAGCTGTTGCATCCATAACAATCATATTCTTAAAGCTTTCCGGCATAGGCTCTGTCATAGCCCACTTTGCTCCGACTGCATCCTCATATCTTTTTCCTGCACTTCTTGGTGAAGCTGCAAGAGCTTTAACCTTAAACCATGGGTGTTCGGCAAGCAGAAGAGCAAAACGCTGTCCAACCATTCCTGTTGCCCCGATAATACCTACATTGTACTGTTTCATTTCTTACTACTCCTTTTGCTTATAAATTTACATAAAAACAAAAAAATCGGTTGCAAACCGATTCATCATAATATATAATAGAAATATTGACATATCAAAACATATAAAATTCATAATATATGTCCGATAGCTCTCCATCATATAAAATGATGACAATCGTATATCTCTTAAATATACAATCAGGAATGAATTTGCCAGGTTCAAACCTTCGGCGGTATTGCCTTTTGCGACTGCATAAAACCCTGGCCGGTCTGTCAGTCGGTACTAATCGTTACCGCACCTCTATCTGATTTATTTAGTTAATGATATCATGCTAATTTTATTTTGTCAATAGATTTTATTGTTTTTTCGCATATTTACCTTATTTTTATTACATTGTGAAAGGAATTTCAAAAGAATGCTTAAATCCGATTTTTATTATGACCTTCCTGAAGATCTTATTGCACAAACACCGATTGAACCCCGTAATTTTTCACGCCTTATGAAAATTGACAGAAGTACAGGTGCTGTTGAGCATAATCATTTTTATAATCTATGCAATTATCTAAAAAAAGGTGACTTGCTTATCTTGAATGATTCAAGAGTTCTTCCTGCCCGTCTTTTTGGTAAAAAGGAAGGGACAGGCTCTTTTATGGAGTTTCTACTTTTGGAACAGAAAGGTGACAAGCTGTGGGAAATTCTTGTTCGCCCAGGAAAAAAAGCAAAGCCGGGAACACATTTTTCATTTGGAAACGGCAGGCTTAAAGCTGAAATTATTGAAACTGTTGAGGGCGGAAACAGAATTGCAAAATTTGAGTGTGACGGCAATTTTTTTACTGCTCTTGAGGATATAGGGCAAATGCCTCTGCCACCGTATATTACTCATAAGCTTGACGACAAGGAGCGCTATCAGACTGTTTATTCAAAAGAGCTTGGCTCTTCAGCTGCGCCTACGGCAGGACTTCATTTTACAAAAGAAATGCTGAATGAGCTTGAAGAAATGGGCGTTAAAATAGGATATGTTACTCTTCATGTAGGACTTGGAACATTCAGACCTGTAAAAGAAGATGATATTCTTAACCATAAAATGCACAGCGAACATTATTATCTTCCGCAGGCAACAGCCGACCTGATTAATCAGACCAAAGCAAACGGCGGAAGAGTAATTGCAGTTGGTACGACTTCATGCAGAACGCTTGAAAGTGTTGCAACTTTTTACAATAATATTAGCGAGCACAGTGGATATACGGACATTTTTATTTATCCTTCATATAAATTCAAGTTAATTGACGGACTTATCACTAACTTTCATCTTCCTGAAAGCACACTGATAATGCTTGTGTCGGCTTTTTTGGGATATCAAAATACAATGAATGCATATAGAATTGCTGTTGAAGAAAAATATAGGTTTTTCAGCTTCGGCGATGCAATGCTTATAATATAATTTTTAGGAGAATTATAATGTACACACTTTTAAAACAGGAAGGCAAAGCAAGAAGAGGAAAATTTGAAACTGTTCATGGAACATTTCAAACCCCCTGCTTTATGAATGTCGGAACAGCTGCTGCTATCAAGGGAGGTGTTTCATCACTTGACCTTGTGGATTTGAAATGTCAGGTTGAGTTATGCAATACCTATCATCTGCATATTCGTCCGTCGGATAAGGTAATAAAAGAGCTTGGCGGACTTCACAGATTTATGAACTGGAATAAACCTATTCTTACAGACAGCGGAGGATTTCAAGTTTTTTCGCTTGCTAAGCTACGTAAAATCAAAGAAGAAGGAGTATACTTCAATTCCCATGTTGACGGAAGAAAAATTTTTATGGGACCGGAAGAAAGTATGAGGATTCAATCAAATTTAGCTTCAACAATTGCTATGGCGTTTGATGAATGTGTTGAAAATCCTGCCGCATATGATTATTCAAAAAAGTCCTGTGAACGTACTACAAGGTGGCTGTATAGGTGCAAGGAGGAAATGGAACGGCTGAATTCGCTCTACGATACAATAAATAAAAAACAGCTGCTTTTTGGAATAAATCAGGGCTGTGCGTTTGATGAGCTGAGAGCTTCACACATGGAGGAAATTGCAAAGCTTGATTTGGACGGCTATGCAATAGGTGGCCTTTCCGTAGGTGAGCCAACTGATGTTATGTATAGAATAATTGATGTTGTTGCGCCTGTAATGCCCCAGAATAAAATAAGGTATCTTATGGGAGTAGGAACTCCGTCAAACATTATTGAAGCTGTTGCAAGAGGAATAGACCTGTTTGACTGCGTTATGCCAAGCAGAAATGCAAGACACGCTACCCTGTTTACATGGAGCGGAATAATGCATATTACAAATAAGTGTTATGAACTTGATGATGGGCCTATCGACAGTGAATGTGATTGTCCGACCTGCAAAAATTTTTCAAGAGCGTATATTCGTCACCTTTTTAAGGCTGATGAACAGCTTGCAGGACGTCTTGCTGTTATGCATAATCTCTATTTTTATAATACACTTATGGAACGGATAAGAGAAGCGCTTGATAATGGTACTTTTGCAGAATTCAGAGCAAAATATTCCACGCTGCTTTCATCAAGAATATAATTATAGGTTATACTTTTCATAACTAATTGTGATACAAATATTGATAAAAAAAGTTGTATAATTAGGTATTATGTGTTATAATATTAAGGTATATATTTAGGAAGGCTGTATAAATGACTAGGCTTGTAATTTTTGACCTTGACGGAACACTTATTAACTCTATATATGACATTGCCGATGCAACTAATAATGCACTTGCAGAGCTTAAATGCCCTGTCCATGAGGTTAAATGCTACTATAGATTTGTAGGTGATGGTGCATTAGATCTTATCCGACGTGCTTTGCCAGAAAAAATGAGAGATAATGATACTATACTCAAAACAAGAGCACTTTTTGAAAAGTATTATAAGGAAAATTATCTTTCAAAAACAAAGCCATATGATGGAATACCTGAGCTACTACAAAAACTTCGTATGTCAGATATTAAGCTGGCGGTTCTGTCAAATAAACCGCATAGCTTTACTGAAAAAATTGTTAAGGCATTTTGGCAGGATACTTTTGATATTATTCAGGGCAACATTCCGGATATACCCAAAAAGCCTGATCCTGTTGCTGTACACATTATAATGCAAAAACTTGATATTGACAAAAATGACACGCTGTTTATCGGTGATTCAGATGTTGATATTCTAACGGCAAAAGGAGCAGAAATAAAGTCTGTCGGCTGTCTGTGGGGATACAGGACAAAAGAAGAACTGATAAAAACAGGTGCTGACTATATTGCAAAAGCTCCGCTTGATATTTTAAATTTTATAAAAAGGAATGACTGAATATGAAGGACTTTATAATACCTCCTAATCATGTTAATTTTATGGCTAAAAAGCTTTTTGAAAATGCAGGTGAAATTATTGACGGTTCAATTGCTTACCTCAAGCCAAACGGCGGCGGACCAATTGAAAATCATACTCATGAGCACAACCATTTGTTTATAGTAACGGAAGGCGAAGCTAAAATAATTCTGGATACCGAAAGCATTATTGTACATAAAAATGAATCTTACCTTGTTAAAGGCAGTATTCCGCATTCTGTTTGGAACAACATTGATGGTGAAACTGTTATGATAGGTATGTCTGTAAAATAATTTAGCAAAGGAGTAAATGTATGAACTACAGTATTAAAGAAGTTGCGGAAAGACTTAAAGGGTTAAGAGAAATTCTTAACATTTCGGTTGATGAAATCTGCGAAAAAACCAATACTTCAAAGGAAGATTATGAGCTTATTGAAAAAGGAGAAAGGGATTTTTCGGTAACATTTATTTATAAATGTGCGGAGATTTTTGGTGTTGACCTAATTGAAATTCTTACGGGAGAAAACCCTAAGCTTAAAAAATACTGTGTTGTAAGAAAAGGAACAGGGCTTCCTGTAAAAAGACGTGAGGGCTTTGAGTATCAGCACCTTGCATATTTGTTCAAAGACAAGCATATTGAGCCTTTTCTTGTTATAGCTCCATATAATGCTGATGAACAGGACAAGCCTATCAGTTTATCCGTTCATGACGGTCAGGAATTTGATTATATACTGTCTGGAACTCTTAAAGTAGTTATTGGTGAAAAGACAAAAATATTGTCAGCCGGCGATTCCGTAATTTATGATTCATCAACTCCTCACGGCATGATTGCAGTTGATGGCGAAAAATGCGAGTTCCTTGCAATTTTAATTAAGAAATAATCACCGGAGGTTAATAATGAAGAATTTTTATAAAAGATTTGTAAACGAAGATTTTGATAGCAACGGTATACTGAATAAATTTGAAATAAATGCTCCAGAAAATTTTAACTTCGGATATGATGTTATTGATGAAATTGCAAGACTTCAGCCGGATAAAGCAGCTATGATATGGGTTAATGAAGCAGGAGAAGAGCATAGGTTTACTTATGCCGAGCTAAGCAAAAAATCAAATCAGGTTGCTAATATGCTTATTGCTCATGGCGTTAAAAAAGGCGATAAGGTAATTGCTGTACTGAAAAGACATTATCAGTTCTGGTTTCTTACAATTGCTCTGTGCAAAATCGGAGCTATTCTTATTCCTGCTACAAATCAGCTTATGAAAAAGGATTATATTTATAGATTTGACGCGGCAGACGTTAAATTTATTTTTGCTACTGCCGACGGCGAGGTTACTGAACACATTGAAGAGGCTCTCAAAGAATATAATGGTATAAAAGAAAAATTTATTGTAAGAGGCAAAAGGGACGGCTGGGTTACTTTTGATGAGGAAATGCAAAAGTATCCGGATACATTCGAACGGATTCAAAACAATGTTAACGATGATATGCTGTTATATTTTACATCCGGCACAACCGGTTACCCTAAAATGGTAATGCACAGTCATTATTATTCGCTATCACATATTATTACTGCAAAACACTGGCACCACCTTGATGATACCAGCCTGCACCTTACCATTTCAGACACTGGTTGGGGCAAATGCATGTGGGGAAAAATGTATGGTCAGTTTGCTTGTGCTGCCTGCATATTTGTGTATGATTTTGACAGATTCCACCCTCTTGACATTTTAAAGAAAATTCAGGATTATAAAATCACATCTTTCTGTGCTCCTCCGACAATGTTCAGAATGTTTATAAAAGAAGGTCTTGATCAATTTGACCTTTCAAATCTTAAATATTCCACTATTGCAGGCGAAGCTCTTAATCCGGAGGTTTATAACCGTTGGCTTGAATACACAGGCTTAAAGCTTATGGAGGGCTTCGGACAGACTGAAACGGTTCTTATTGTAGGAAATCTGTTCGGAATGGAACCAAAACCCGGCTCAATGGGTAAGCCTACTCCTCTGTATAATGTTGATATAGTTGATGATGACGGCAATTCTCTTCCTACGGGCGAAACAGGAGAAATTGTAATCAGAACAAACGGTCGCAGCCATGTCGGCATGTTTAAGGAATATTACAAAAATCCAGAGGCTACAGATAAATCATGGAGCAACAATATCTATCATACAGGGGATACTGCATGGAGAGATGAGGACGGCTACTTTTGGTATGTTGGTCGTACAGATGATGTTATTAAAGCGTCAGGCTATCGCATAGGACCTTTTGAAATCGAAAGCGTTATGATGGAGCATCCGGCTGTACTTGAAGTTGCTGTAACAGGTGCTAAGGATCCTATCAGAGGTCAGGTAGTAAAAGCTACGGTTGTTCTTACTAAGCAGTATAAGGATAAAGGAAATGATGCTCTTATTAAGGAATTGCAGGACTATGTCAAGAAAAATACTGCTCCTTACAAGTATCCGAGAATTGTTGAGTTTGTAGATGAGCTTCCTAAAACAATCAGCGGAAAAATCAGAAGAGTTGAAATCAGAGATAAGGATAATAAAAACTGATTTGTGCTTAAATATATCCTAATATAAAATTTTATAAGAATAATCTTTTAGCCGGCCTGAAATAAAAAGACCGGCTGTTTTTTATAATTTATAAATTTTTACTTGTATGTTTTATTTATATATTGTATAATAACATTAATTATGGTAATAGTTTTGCTAATTACATATAATCTGAAAGGTTTGATACAATAATGATAAAAAAATCCTGCAGGGTTGCTGCTATTCACGACCTGTCAGGCATAGGGAGATGTTCTCTTTCAGTAATCCTCCCTACCCTTTCGTCAATGGGCATACAAGTTTGTCCTGTTCCGACTGCTGTTCTTTCATCGCATACAGGCGGCTTCGGAGATATGGTCTTACGGGATCTTACCGATTATATCGAGCCTGCCCTTGAACACTACAAAAAGCTTGAATATAGATTTGACTGCATATACAGCGGCTTTCTTGCCTCAATAGGTCAAATTGACCACTGCCTTGAATTCTTCAGCAGCTATCCTAATGCACTTAAAGTCGTCGATCCTGTAATGGCAGATCACGGCAAGCCTTATAAAACCTGTACCAGTGAGCTTCGTTCAAGAATGAGCGAACTGGTTGCTATTGCGGATATTATTACTCCCAATATAACCGAAGCCGCTATGCTGCTTGGTGAAAATCCTTATCAGCCATCACTTTCTTCGGGTATGATGAAAAGCTTTCTTGTTCGACTGTCTGAGCTTGGTCCTGATATTTCGGTTATCACAAGCGTCTTTTCTGATGATAAGGCTTATAATATTGGCTATGACAAAAAACACAGTAAATTCTGGCGAGTTCCTTATACTGTAGTAGGAGCAAATTATCCCGGAACTGGAGATGTTTTTGCATCTGTTCTGACAGGTTCAATTCTCAGTGGTGACAGTTTGCCCATTGCAATGAACAGAGCAACTTCTTTCCTTGAATATGCTATAAAAACAACATACAGCTACTCAACCGATACAAGAGAGGGCATCATGCTTGAAAGCTGTCTTGATTATCTGACATCAAATCCTACTCTTTGTGATTACGAACAGCTGTAAATACGAGGCTTTATGAATAATCTTAATATAGTTTTGGTTGAACCACAAATTCCTCAGAATACTGGGAATATTTCAAGAACCTGTGCTGTTACGGGTGCAAGACTTCACCTTGTAAGGCCTTTAGGCTTTGAAGTTACAGACAAAAATCTTAAACGTGCAGGTCTTGACTACTGGAATGAACTTGATATAACTTATTACGATAATCTTGCAGATTTCTTTTCTAAAAATAATGGAAGCTTTTATTATTTTACAACAAAGGGAAAGAATGTTTATTCAAATATCAATTATCCTGATAACTGTTACATAGTTTTCGGGCGTGAAGATGCAGGACTTCCAGAAGAGCTCTTATATAATAATAAAGAAAATTGTGTAAGAATTCCCATGCGTCCAAATCTTCGAAGTCTTAACCTGTCAAATTCAGTTGCAATTGCAGCTTATGAAATACTGCGGCAATGGGATTTCCCAGACCTTGCAGTTGAAGGGAAACTAACTAGATTTAACTGGGATTAAGAAAGGGATGTGTGTATGGAGTCAAAAATTAAAATTTTAACAGATTCAGCTTCGGATATTCCGAAAGAATATGAAGAAAAGTATAATATAGGAATTTTATGTTTTCCAGTTGTTCTCGGAGACCGTTCTTTCAGAGAACGAGATATTTCAAACAAAGAATTCTACGAAATGCTTCTTGCATCTAAGGACTTTCCTTCACATTCACAGGTAACGTCTTTTGAATTTGTTGAAGCATATAAACAATATTATGATGAGGGATATACTGATATTATTTATGTTTCAATTGCTTCAAAAGGCTCAAATACTTATAATGCGTCTTTAATGGCAAGGGACAGCTTTTATGAAGAGTATCCCGAAGCTAAACAGAAAATAAATATTCATATTGTTGATTCAGGAAACTATTCAGGAGTATATGGCTACCCTGTTATTCAGGCAGCAATAAAAGCTTCAAAGGGTTCTGAAGTACCAGATATTCTTGCTTATCTTGATGACTGGTTTTCACATATCGAGGTTCATTTTGGATGTTATACCCTTGAATACGTTAAGCGTTCCGGAAGAGTAAGCACAGCGGCTGCGTTTGTAGGTGAAATGCTTGGGCTTCGTCCTGTTATAAAAATCTGTGACGGAGTATCCTCAACCGATGCTAAAGTCAGAGGCGACAAAGCTATTATTCCAAAGCTGCTTGAAATAACCAAAGAAAACATTATTCCGCAAACGCCGTATGTATTGCTTACATCTTATCTTGAAGAACAGGCAAAAGAACTTGAAAAAGAAGCTGAAAAGCTTTTGGGTTATCCTCCAGAAATGTCCTTCCCTGTCGGTGCAACGGTTTCTTCAAACGCAGGACCTAAGCTTGTAGGTATTGCATTTAAATCCAAAAACAGAAAATAGAGGATATAAACTATGAGAAGCTGCGGAATATTACTTCATATATCAAGTTTACCATCTAAATACGGTATAGGGGCTCTTGGAAAATATGCCTACCAATTTGTTGACTTTTTAAAAAAAAGCAAACAGGAATACTGGCAGATACTGCCTATAGGTCCTACGGGCTATGGGGATTCCCCTTATCAATGTTATTCAGCATATGCCGGAAATCCTTTATTTATTGATCTTGAAGAGCTTATAGAAAACAAGCTGCTGTTATCTGACGAGCCGGAGCTTAAACTCCTTGATGAAAAAAATATATTCAGCAATTATTCTTCGTTATTTAATCTGAAAAATATTATTCTTCATACGGCATATAGTTCTTTCTTAAAAGCAGCTGATGAAAAGGTTTTAAAAGAATTTAGTCTATTCTGTTCTGAAAACAGTTTTTGGCTGGAAGATTACAGCCTTTTTATGGCACTGAAATATCACTTCGAGCAGGCTATGTGGACTGAATGGCCAGATGATATAAGGCTCAGAGAAGAAACCGCTTTAAATTTATACCGAAATAAGCTTGCAGATGAAATAAGCTATTGGAAATTTGTTCAATATATATTTTTTGCTCAGTATACCAGGCTTAAAAATTATGCAAATCAAAATGGTATAAAAATATATGGTGATATGCCAATATATGTTTCTATGGACAGTTCAGATATATGGGCTTCGCCTAAGCTTTTTATGCTTGATGATGATTTGCGTCCTACAAAGGTTGCAGGTTGTCCTCCTGATGATTTTTCTCCTACAGGTCAGCTTTGGGGAAATCCTTTATATAATTGGGACGCTATGAAAAAAGACGGTTATAAGTGGTGGATTGCTCGTGTAAATTATTCACAAAAACTTTTTGACTTAATCAGAATTGATCATTTTAGAGGCTTTGAAAGCTTCTACGCTATTCCAGCCGAAGATAAAACAGCCGAAAATGGTGAATGGCTTAAAGGTCCATCTATGAAACTGTTTGATGCAATAAAAAAAGAACTTGGTACTGTTAATCTCGTTGCAGAAAACCTTGGTTTTCTTACCGATAATGTAAAAAAAATGCTGCAAAAATCCGGCTATCCAGGAATGAATGTGCTTGAATTTGCATTTTGCGCCAACAAGGACAGCAATTATCTGCCACATAATTATATACCTAACAGCGTTTCGTATATCGGTACACATGATAATGATACCGCACTTGGATGGTATAAAAGTCTTGATAAAAATGATAGAAAATTTGCAAAAAAATATATGCATCTTACACGACGAGAGGGTGTTGTATGGGGTATGATAAGAACCCTTTACAGCTCGGTATCAAATCTTGTAATTATACAAATGCAGGATTTTCTTGAGCTTGATAGCTCTGCAAGAATGAATACTCCTTCAACAATCGGCGGAGGAAACTGGATGTGGCGTATGAATGTCTGTGATATTAATGACAGACTTGCAAAGAAAATCAAAAATATAACAAAGCTTTATTTTAGAAATAGAAAAGCAAAAAAAGTCCAGCTTATAAAAGATACCGACTTAACATAAAAACTGCCGCATAACGGATTACCCGATATGCGGCATAATTTTTAAAGTGTCTTTGTCAGTTCAATTTTTGCAGTAAAGTCAAGTGCACTTGGTCTTATCGTTCTTGAAGAAAGGGTATAAATATCAGTTGAAGATGTTGTAAGTCCCATAAATCTTTTTACAGCATTATTAGGAATATCAACAAAATCTTTAAAGCTGGTTCCAAAAGGTATTTTAAGCTTGCTTTCCGGAGCTTCCTTTGCTGCTGCAAGTATTTCTGCTCCTCTTTCATTAAGAGCAAGAACTCTTCCATATGGCGGAGGTACCTGTAAATCATAGTTCTTTATATTAAGCATCAGATTTAAAAGTATTCTTCTTAATCTTGCCATAGGATATCTCTTGGTTTTTACCATATCAAAGAATTCATCAATTGAAGTTGCTATTCTTCCGGCTTCAAAAATCCTGTTTTCAAGGCCCTGCGCTACATCTGGCGTATCAGCAATTTCTTGAAGCAAAGCTGTTCTCAGCTTGTACAGCATAGGACGCTCTAAATTGTCAAAATATGAAAGCAATTCTTTTTCCTCATATTCTGCTATTGCATCGACAGTATCCTTAGGAACAAATTCGGATATATCTTCACCATCCTCAATAAGCTGTCGAATATAGGAAGCACTTGCTATTCCGTCAGACGGAGTATCATCATCATGCATGACGCCTTTTCTCTTAATAGTTAATGTTTCAAACTCCTGCCCGAGAACCTTCATAGATTTAATGTATTCACAAGCAAGAATATTGTTTGGAGAATCAAATACAGACGAAACCAAGGGGCCGTATTCAAGTCCGACAAGCTGCTGAACAGCCTCAGGATAGGGCATTCCCTGTTCAAGGAAAGGTTTAAGCTTTTCTGGACTTGATACAGCCATTGAAGCTGCTGCAGCATTTTTCAGCAAATCAATATCTCCTGATTCACTTCCAAAAGAAATTCCATCAACACATCCAAGTGCTCCAAGAAGCATAACTCCGCATCTTGCAAACATTTCTGCATTTGCAATTGAATATATTACAGGCAGCTCAATAACAAGGTCAACGCCATTTTTTACAGCTATCTCTGCACGCTTGAATTTATCAATTATTGCAACGTCACCGCGCTGAACATAATTTCCGCTCATTACTGCAACAATATGTGTAGCTCCATGCTTTCTTGTTTCCTCTATCTGATAAATATGCCCGTTATGGAACGGATTATATTCACAAATAATGCCGTAAGTTTTCATTAAATTTCCTCCATATTCTTTGATTGCCAGATATGTGTTTTATAGAACAATTAATTATAGACAAATTTTTAGCTTTTTTGTGCATAAAACTGAATATAATATTAAACACTTGATTTTTTGCCCTATAAAATATATAATATAAAATAAATGCTCTAATGTCAAGGGCTAAACGGAAATTTTGAAAGGATTGTTAAACTAATGATTATTCTAGTAGTGAATGCAGGAAGCTCTTCACTAAAGTATCAGCTCCTTAATATGGATGATGAAAGCGTTATTGCGAAGGGAAATTGTGACAGAATAGGTATAGGTGGACATATTTGTCACAAAACTTTTGACGGCAGAACTGTAGATATGGACTGCGTATTTCCTACACATACAGAAGCTTTTGAAAAGCTTGTTGAGGTTCTTACAACAGGTGAAGCTGCTGTAATAAAATCAATGAACGAAGTTTCAGCTGTAGGTCATAGAATCGTGCAGGGTGCCGAAATATTTGATAAGCCTACTCTTGTAACTGATGAAGTAATTCAGCAAATTGACGACCTTCAGGAACTTGCTCCGGTGCATAACCATCCTCACGCCCTTGCTTTATGGGCTTGCAAAAAGGTTTTGCCTGCAAATGTTCCTCAGGTCGTTGTTTTTGATACAGCGTTTCATCAGACTATCCCTCAAAAAGCGTATATGTATGGTATTCCGTATGAAATTTACGAAAAGTATCATGTACGTAAATACGGTTTCCATGGAACATCACATCGCTTTGTTTCACAGGCTCTTGCAAAGGCAATGGGCAAGGACATTAAAGACCTTAAAATTATTTCCTGTCATCTTGGAAACGGTTCCTCCATTACAGCCGTAAACGGTGGAAAATCTGTTGATACCTCAATGGGATTTACCCCTCTTGATGGTGTTATAATGGGAACAAGATGCGGTGCTATTGATGCTTCGGCAGTAACCTATATTGCTAAAAAAATGGGATTTACCCCCTCTCAAATGAACGATTATCTTAACAAGCAGTCAGGTTTCCTTGGTATTTCAGGTATTTCCAGCGATAACAGGGATATTACTGAGGCTGCTAAAAAAGGAGATTCTCATGCTAAGCTTGCAGGTGAAATACTCTGCTATCAAATAAAAAAATATATAGGTGCATATACAGCCGTTATGAATGGTGTTGACGCAATACTGTTTACAGGTGGTATTGGTGAAAATGCAAGCGAAATCCGCGAAAACGGCTGTGCTGATCTTGAATATTTCGGTATAAAGCTTGATAAAGAACTTAATAATTCAATACATGGAAAGCTTGCTAAAATTTCTGCTCCTGATTCAAAAATTGAAGTTTGGGTTGTTCCAACGAATGAAGAACTACTTATTGCAAGAGATACTCTTGAATTGATTTCAAAATAATAAGAGTCCGTTGCAGCTTGATACGTAAAACACAAAATAAGCTTTTATAAAAATACCCTTTGAAAGTAATTTTCTAACTACTCTCAAGGGGTATTTTAATGCACAAAAAGCACACCGTTAACATTAACACCGAGTAAATCCGATAATACTCATTAACATTTTTAAAATTATAAGATATTGGATTTTAATACATTAAAAATATATTGTTTAATGTAATATATAATGATATCCAATTTATGTCTAATGCATTAAACAGATGCCATCGTTTGTTTGATATTAAGTTCGCTTGTTTGTAAAAAGATTCAAGATTTTCATAGACTTTAAAGGGACTCAATTGTAATACTATAAGAAAATTTATATTTTGCATTGGGTTCAAGGATTTTAGCATACTTCATTTTGGTTAGCTCCTCTTCTTCGCAGCAATATACAGGAACAGAACTCCAAGGTTCAAGACAAACAAATTCAGCATCATCTCTAGAAGGTGACCATACTGCAATACAACCATTGTTATCAAAGCTTACTGTAATTTTGTTGTCAGTAACCTTGCTTTTTAGCGATATGCATGACGATTCGGGCAACTCCTTCATAATTACGTCATTTTTAAAAAGCTCATGTGTAAGTGGTAATTTTTTGCTATTGTCAATTATTGTGACAAAACCACTGTCAAGCTTTTGAACTATGGTTTCATTTTTCTCATATAGTACATAGTAATCCTCAAATTTTTCAGTTGACAATATTGGACAATTAAAAGCCGGATGTCCTCCAATAAAGAAATACATATTTTTGCTATCAGTATTAATTACAGTGTATGAAGTTTTTATACAATTTTCGGTAATTGAATATGTTACAAGAAGTTCAAAATCAAAAGGATATATCTTTTTTGTAAGTTCATTTGATTTTAACAAAAATTCAGCAGTGTTTTCTTTAGCAAAAACAAGTTCAAATTCACTGTCACGCGCAAATCCATGATTGGCAAGAGAATAGCTTTCACCGTTATACGTGTATTTTTTTGATTTTGTATTGCAAATAAAAGGGAAAAGCACAGGCGAATATCTTTTCCAGATTTTTGGGTTCGCCTGCCACAGATATTCGGTTTCATTATAGTCCTTTATAGAATGAAGTTCGGCACCTAAAGAATCAATAACAGCTTTTAATATTTCTGAATTAATGCTAACCTGCATAAGCTATAACCATGCTCCAATACAGGAGGCATGACTCCTTCCTTTAGTATTTTATAGGCAAAGAATTAAACATTAAAATAGTGTATTAAATATAATATCATTATCGGCAGTTCATGTCAATAAATTATATAAATTTTACAATTAAACTAAAAAAATGCCCCTGACATTTTAAATCAAGGGCAAAAACATGATATAGGATTATTGGGGGTTGCCCTGAAATACGGGGTAGATACTCCAGGGCTTGTTGGGTTCTTTTATATGGCTTTAGCCTACAGATAATGCAGGGGTTACATTATCTGATATAAAAGCTGTACTATTTAAGTACATTTATATAATAACCCGTTTTTGTGTTAATTATGTGAAAGCCTGCTGAAATAGTGATGAATAATCATAACATTTTGCAAAAAACGATTCCACATAATTGCTTGATTGTTTTTAGGTATATTTAATTTAAATGTGTGCTTGAAATATTTGAATAAATATATTATAATAAATTTGTATGCATAAAGACGAAAGGAAATATGAAAATGAATAAGGTTAAGGTTACTGTTTGCGGAAAGGAGTTTGCTCTCCAGACAGATGAAATGCCAAGTTATTTTATAGGACTTGCAAAAAAGCTTGACAGGGATATAATGAAAATGGTTGAACTTGGCGACAATATTTCTGTTCAGTCGGCAGCTATTCTGGTTGCACTTTCATCATACGATGAAATCCAAAAAGCAAATGACAGCATTGATAATATAAGAACACAAATTAAAGAATATGTTGATGAAGCCTGCAAGGCGAGAAACGAAAGAGATGAAGCATTAAAAGAAATAAGTGCTTTGAAAGCAAGGATTGCAAATCTTGAGAATGAAATAAACTTTCAGAAGCTTAAAGATAATGTAGATGAACAGCTTACGCTGGATAATTCATCTCGTAGCAGAAGATGATAGCTTCACGGAGGATTAAATTAATATGATTGAACTGCTGGCACCTGCCGGAGGTCCTGACAGTATCCAAGCTGCTGTGCGATGTGGTGCTGATGCTGTGTATCTTGGAGGGGAAAGCTTTTCTGCAAGAGCAAATGCAAAAAACTTTTCTTATGAACAGCTTTGCGAGGCTGTTCAGTATTGCCACCTTCACAATGTTAAGGTACATCAAGCTGTAAATACCGTTGTTTTTGATAATGAACTTGATAAGCTCGTCAAAACTATAAAGCAGTCTGCTGAAGCAGGGGTAGATGCTGTTATAGTACAGGATTTAGGTACCGCAATATTAATAAAGCAGCTTGTTCCGGATATGATAATGCATGCTTCAACTCAAATGTCTATTCATACAAAAGAGGGGGCATTTTTTGCAAAGGAGCTTGGCTTTTCAAGAGTAGTTGCTTCAAGAGAGCTTAATATAAAGCAAATTGAGGATATATGCTCTGTCGGAATTGAAGTTGAAGTTTTTGTTCACGGAGCACTTTGTATGTGTGTTTCGGGACAGTGTTATATGAGTGCAATGATAGGTTCAAGAAGCGCAAACAGAGGTCTTTGTGCACAGACCTGCAGACTTCCTTTTTCTGCAATAGACGGTCAGCAAAGGTATGACCTTTCACTTAAAGATATGTCACTTGTTAATCATATTGGTGAACTTGCTTCGGCAGGAGTTTGCTCTCTTAAAATTGAGGGAAGAATGAAGCGTGCTGAATATGTTGCATCTGCTGTAACTGCCTGTAGACAAGCTATTGATGGACAAATTCCCGACCTTGAAACTCTTAGGGCGGTTTTTTCAAGAAGTGGTTTTACTGATGGTTATCTGAACGGGAAGCTTGGCAGTGATATGTTCGGAATACGTCAAAAAGAAGATGTTATTTCTGCCGATAGGGTTTTCCCTAAGCTTCATGAGCTTTATCGCAAAGAGAGAAAATGTGCAGCTGTAAATTTTCATACAGTAATAAAATCAAATAAACCATCTGAACTTACTGCTGAATCAGAGGGAATAACTGTTTGTGTAAAGGGAGATATTCCACAAGCTGCATTTAAAAGCCCGATTACTGACGAAACACTAAGAAAACAGCTTTCAAAGCTTGGAGATACTGTTTACAACGCTGGAAAAATAACCGCTGAAATTGACAGCGGTCTTATGCTTACAGCATCGCAAATTAA
>ENA-UOYA01000806-UOYA01000806.1-activated-sludge-metagenome-genome-assembly--contig:-NODE-806-length-37094-cov-5.444423_pt1 | contig 37094 bp, 28 predicted proteins | sample MGYA00238163_ERZ764804 | MGnify/ENA primary metagenome ERZ764804 (study PRJEB28919, sample SAMN05720223) | activated sludge metagenome | isolation source: Anaerobic digester | place: Hong Kong...
CCCATGTCGATAAGCTTGTCCACGAAAAAGAGACGGCTTTCAAACATCTTCTGGTGAATCAATACGCACCCCTCTGCCTTGGTGGCGACAACCAGCATGACGCTCAGCAGGTCGGGTGTGAGTCCCGGCCATGGGGCATCGGCCAGTGTTAGGATCGATCCGTCGATAAATGATTCGATGGTGTAGCTCTCCTGTGGAGGGATGTAGAGGTCATCACCCTGCTGTTGGACCGTAATTCCCAACTTGCGGAAGCTCTCGGGGATGATTCCGAGATTTCCTACCGATACGTTCTTTATGGTCACCTCCGATGTGGTCATTGCTGCCATCCCGATAAAACTGCCCACCTCGATCATGTCGGGGAGCAACCTGTGACGGCATCCCCCAAGTCTTGTAACTCCATTTACGATGAGCCTGTTGGAACCGATCCCCTCGATTTTTGCCCCCATGCCGACCAACATCTTGCTCAGTTGCTCCACATAGGGTTCGCATGCAGCATTGTAGATAACGGTTTCACCTTCTGCAAAGACTGCTGCCATCAACAGGTTGGCAGTTCCGGTCACCGATGCCTCGTCCAGCAGGATGTACTGGCCGCGTAGCCGCTCGGCAGAGAGTGAAAAGAGTTGTTTCTCCTCATCGAAACCCAGTTTTGCCCCGAGCTTCATGATCCCGTTGAAGTGGGTATCGAGCCGCCGGCGACCGATCTTGTCGCCTCCCGGTCTGGGGACAACAGCTTTTCCAAATCGGGCCAGAAGCGGGCCGATTATCATGATCGATCCGCGCAGGGCGGCGATCTTCTTCATGTAATCTTCGGTCTTGGTAAACTCCAGATCTATGGATGACGCCTTGAAGGAATAGGTGTCGGGACTCAGTTGCCGTACCTCCACACCCATATCCTTGAGCAACGCGATGAGGTTGTTCACGTCGAGGATGTCGGGAATATTTTCGATCACAACCTCCTCTTCAGTGAGGAGTGTGGCGCAGATGACCTGCAACGCTTCGTTTTTGGCTCCCTGGGGGACTATTTCGCCCTTCAGTCGATGCCCGCCTTCGATAATAAATGATGCCATACGTCGATTTTCTATGTCAGAATTGGGTGAGTACAAATTTACGGAATTTAGTGTTAACCTGCCCCATGTTTTGCACAACCCCTTAAAATATCCATACTTCGGGCTCCAGTCCGATGTTGAATCTGGTTTGTACCTCTTGCTGGATCTCCCGGACAAAGTCGAGAATCTCGCTACCGGTCCCGGTTCCATAATTCACAACGATCAGCGCGTGCCGGTCGTAAATACCTACATCTCCCTTTCGTCTCCCTTTGTAACCCGCTTTTTCGATCAGGTATGCCGCCGAGGTCTTATAACTGTTATTGCCAAAACGGTATATGGGTGCATCGGGTAGTAGCTTGAGCAGCTCATCCTTCTCCAGTTCAGTCAAAACCGGATTTTTGAAAAAACTTCCGGCGTTGGGTAATTTCAGGTGGTCGGGAAGCTTACGGGTGCGGATCCGGATAACGGCATCCCTCACCTCTTGTAGTGAAGGGTGGGGATTCCCCTGCAGTTCCTGCTTCAGATCTGCATATTTTTCCACATAGCTGAATTTTTTTTGCAACCTGAAGATTACCGAAGTGATTACAAATCTCCGGGTCTCTTTAAAGATGCTGTTGCGATAGGTGAAGCCGCATGCGGCATTTGTGAAGCTCTCCCTGTTGCCGCTGACGCTATTCACCGCTTCGACGCGGGTAATCACATCCTTCACTTCGGTGCCGTAAGCGCCGATATTCTGTATCGGGGCGGCTCCCACTGTTCCGGGAATAAGCGAGAGATTCTCTACTCCTGCAAAACCTCTGGAGACGCAAAACGCCACGAAATTGTCCCAATCTTCCGCTGCTCCCGCTTCAATCTCCACCCAGTCGTCGTTCTCCTTCAAAACCTGGATGCCGGAGATGTCGGGTTTGATGACCAGACCGTCGAAATCACGGGTGAAAAAGAGGTTGCACCCCTTTCCGATAACCAGTTTATCCTCAGATTTATATCTGGCAAGAATCTGCTGCAGCGCGGCAACGGTTGCCGGCTGTGCGAAAAGTTTGGCCACTGCTCCTGTCCTGAAGGAGTTGTAGGGTTGTAACTGGATATTATGTTGAATCTCCATTCGAATCGGGTAGCTATCTGTAGATAAGAAAAACAGTCGGCTTCTTGTGCATGTCGGGCAGATTGTCTCTCCATGCCTTTACCGGTTTTGTTACAATATATTCATCTTCACACGAGATGTTCATCGCAATGCATAGCAAGGTTTCCGCTCTGCAATGCTGTAGGATCTCCTCTGCCAGTTTCCGGTTGCGGTAAGGTGTTTCAATAAAGAGTTGTGTCTGGTTTTCCGAATAGGCACGGTTTTCCACCCTTTTCAGCATCTTTATCCGCTCCCCCCCATCAATGGGAAGATAGCCGTGAAAGGCGAAGCTCTGCCCGTTGAATCCTGATGCCATTACCGCCATAAGCAGGGAGGAGGGGCCCACCAGCGGCACCACTTTGATCTTTTCTCCTTGTGCAATGGCCACTACATCAGCCCCCGGGTCGGCAATGGCCGGACACCCTGCCTCGGAGATGATTCCCACGCTCTCTCCCCGCCGGATCGGCTCGAGGTAAGCCGAGATGTGATGCCGGTCGGTATGTTCATTCAGTTCGTAGAATGTAAGCGAGTCGATATCGATCTTCGTATCGCATTGTTTCAGAAACCGTCGAGCCGTACGGATATTTTCGACGATAAAGTGACGTAATCCGGAAACTATCCGGATATTATGCGCGGGCAACACCCTGTCGACCGGCGTACTTCCCAATGTTGTGGGAATCAGGTATAGGAGCGCTTCTTTCATATGAGACGGTGTAGAGCCATATACTTCCATAAGGGGGCAGCCATGGTTGCCTGGATGATTTCGCCATTGATCAGCAACTCTTTTAGCTCCTCGAGCGAGAAAAGATGTACCGATAGATCTTCCGATTCTTCAAGGGCCTGATCGTTTATCTTTTCCACATCTTCAGCAATAAAACAGTAGGAGAGGTTGGTATTTGCACTTGCGTTGGGCGAGAGAGTGATGAATTCACTCCATCTCCCGTTCCCGTAGCCGGTCTCCTCCATCAACTCCCGCTTTGCCGATTCGAGTGGCGACTGGTCATATTTTTCACAAACGCCTGCACACAGTTCATAACAGACCTGGCCGATGCCATGACGGTACTGTTTCACCAGGATGAATTTCTTCTCGCGGGTAACAGCAATGATATTTACCCAGTTGGCATATTCCAGCACGTAATAGTCGGAGGCAATGGTGCCGTTGGGTAACTGCAGGCGCTCCTTCCTCACGGTCAACCACGGCTCATGGTGAAGATATTCGCTCTCCAGCACTTCCCAATGCAGGGCTTTGTTATCGCTTTTCAGAATCATGGGTGGACATTTTCCTGCAAAATTAGGCAAAAATGTCCATAGATATGCTCTTTTTACCAATCAATAACCGAACCTGAGGAGGTCGCCGACTGAGTGGATCGATATCTTTTGGGCGAATTCACCGATCAGGTTGATGTCGGCAAGCGCCATGAAGAGAATCACGGTAAAGGCAATTCCGTATAAGCTGCCGGTAATGTGTGCGGAGTGATTGATCCCCCCGCCCTGTTTTTTGTCGAGTGCGACAGAGATGAGCAGGAAGATGGTGCCGAAAAGGAAGGCGGGAAGCCAGATCGGGATAAAGAGGATGCCCATGAAATTCATCGGATGGATCAGGATATATGCGAAAATTACGGCCGAAACCGCTCCCGACGCACCCAGACCTCGGTAGTTGGTGTTGTTTTTCTGCTTAAAGTAGGTGGGCAGGATCGATATGGGTAGTGCAGTCAGGTAGAGCAGCAGGTAGCAGATAACACCTGTCTGGTCGCCAAGTACCGTCTTGAAGGTGTGCTCGATTACTCCGCCAAAGAAATAGAGCGTGAACATGTTGAAGATAAGGTGCGCGTAGTCGGCATGCAGTACGCCGTAGGTAAAAAAGCGATACCATTTTCCAGGCCCGGTTTCCGCGGGCCGGAAAATGAATCGCTCCATTATCGTGTAGTTGCCGAAAGCGACTACTGATATCAGTACGGTAATTCCGATGATCAGGAATGTAATCATCCCTATTTTGTGGCAGCTATTACCCCGCGGAAATAACCGATCGATTCGGCGATACCGAGGAACGGGTCGTCCATGTTGCGTTCATGTTCCAGGCTGCATACTCCGTCGTAACCCACTTTCCGGAGCATCTTGACAAATGCCGGGATATCTAGGATTCCACGTCCGATTTCAACCGAGTAACCCTGCTTGGAGGCACCCGTCACATCCTTGATGTGAATGTCGAAAACGCGCGACTTGTATCTCTTCAGATCCTTTACGGGATCTTTTCCGTTACGGCGGTCGTGGCCGATGTCGAGACACATCCCGATACGCGGATCAAGATCCTTTACATTGTTCCAGACATCTTCAGCGTCGGGATAGAGCGGCATGTCGGGTCCATGGAGGTGGATGGCATACTTGAAGTCATACTCCTTCACCTTCTTGTCAACGTAGGGCAAGAGGTCATAGTTGGGGACGCCAACAATCATCTTCACCCCCACACGCTTCGCATACTCGAATGCCTTGTCTACCTCCTCCTGCGACCGCATATAGATGGGCCCCACGGCGTAGCCGGTCACGTTTTTGGCTTTCAGCTTGGCGTGAAAAGCGGCAATCTGTTCATCGGTACTGTTCAGTGGCAGGTGAAAATCCTTGATGCAAAGGTAGTGTACATCGCAACGCTGCATGATTTCCAGCGTCTTGTCCAGATCGAACTTCACAAAGGTGTATCCGGCCATTCCCAGCTTGAATTTCTCGGACGTCTCAGGTGCCGGTTGCGGATCGGGCCGTTGTTGCGCATGAACCAACAGGGAAAATAGTACCCACGTTAGCAATAATAATGTTTTTCTCATCTTGCGTTAAATTAAAAGGTGTTATGTGTTCGTCCACAAAAGTACAAATTTTAAGGAGAAACGGGAACTAAAAGTCAATTTTGTTCAAAAAAACCTCTTACTTTGTGAAAAAATCATCCGGTTGATACAGAGATGGGGGATGCCGGATGCTACATGGAGAAATAGATCGGCCAGTCATGATTGGGTCAGTTGATAAAAAATAACCAAAAATATAAGATTATGAGAACAGTGCCTTTTTATGTAGCAGCGTTATCGCTTGTTTTGATGATTGGATGTGCTCCAAGGGAGAAGGGTTTCAAAGTGAGATTTGACAGCTCCAAGGAGGTGTCAGGCAGGAAGTTTGCCATAAAGGATATTAACCCAGATCTGCCGGCCGATTGGGATGATTTCAACTATGTGGTACTGGAGTTCAGGATTACCACGGCTCAGCGCTTTCACGTGGGTTTTACCACCGACAACGGATACAACGAACTCCGTGTAATGAGTTATGTGCCCAATGCCTGGAACCGGCTCGCCATACCGTTGCGTTTTTTCAGGGAACTTCCCGACGCGAGGCACGATCTTGCGGCAACATACAACCAGCCGCGTTATACCGGCTGGATTAACCTGGGCGGAAAACGGGGAGCCCTGCACGGGGTCGATTCGATCGGGATCAGGATGAGGGCGCCGATTGGAAATCCTGAGTTCGAGATCCGGAATATTACCCTCACGGTCGATGATCCGGGTGACGAGTACCTGGAGCCTGTCCCTGCCATCGATGAGTTTGGTCAGTCGAACCTGGTGGAGTATGAGGGCAAAATTACCTCCCTCGAACAGCTGCAGGCTGAATGGAAAACCGAGGAGGAAGAGACGGTAGATAGCACTCTCTACAACTATTCGAAATTTGGAGGTTATAAGCAGAAGCGGGTGAAGGCGACCGGTTTTTTCAGGACCGAACAGATCGATGGGAAGTGGTGGTTTGTCGATCCGGAGGGCTACCTGTTCCTCTCGGTAGGGGTAGACTGTATACACCCCACGCCAGGTGGATTGGCAAAAGATGTGGATAAACGCGAGAAGATGTTCAAGGTGCTACCTCCCAGGGAGCTGTTCCCGGCTGATCCCCGCCATCCGAACGACTATTCGTTCGGAGAGTGGAACCTCTATCGCCGTTACGGTAATGATTACAGGCAAAAAGCGAGTGAGGCGGTTATTCGCCGGATGGAAAAATGGGGGATCAACACCATTGCCAACTGGTCGAGCGCCGAGATCATGAAGATGAACCGGAAGGCGTTCGTTACCTCCATGCGGACAGCCGGGGTTGAAGGGCGACTCATGGGTCTTGCCGACGTATATGCTCCCGGTTTTGAGGAAAATCTGGATGAGGCGATGAGAAATTCAGTGGGCGTGCAAAAGGAGAATCCCTGGGTGATCGGTTTCTTTGTAGGGAACGAACCTGCCTGGATCGGAAATGAGGAGCGGGTTTGTGCAATTATCATGGAGGGAGAGGATTGCCCCATCAAGCAAAAATTGACGGAATATTTTGCCCTGCACGGGAGATCGCCTGAATCGTCACGGAAGTTTATCTGGGAAACCTTTGAGCGATTTATCCAGGCAGTAAACAGGGCACAAAAGAGGTATGCTCCCAACCACCTGAACCTGGGTTACCGGTTTGGAAATCTGGATGAGATTGCGGATGAAGTGTTGTTGATCTGTAGCAGGGCCTTCGATGTGCTTAGTTTCAACAGTTACTCCCTTGCCCCCAGCAAGAGCATGATGGATAGGGCATTGCGATTGACTAACCTGCCGATGATCATCGGGGAGTACCATTTCGGTACTGTAGACCGGGGGTTGGCCCAATCGCTCTGGCAGGTGGATACGCAGGAGGAACGGGGGGTTGCCTATCGTTACTATACAGAGCAGGCATATGCTCACCCCGGTCTGATCGGTACAGCCTATTTTCAATGGAACGATCAGGATATCACCGGCAGGCGATACGACGGGGAGAATTACAACTGCGGGTTGATCGACGTTACCGATCGCCCCTACAGGCATCAGGTAGAAGCAATGCAGGAGACGGCAAAGGTTCTTTTTGACATACATATGGGGACAAAGGCACCGTACGACAGGAAACCGGGTCGGGCCCGCGGCCATGGCGCCATCCCCGATCTGTGGGAATAACCCTTTCATCTCTATGAGCACTTTTTTCGTTACTTTGCAGACAATTTAAGGTAAAAGATACGGATGATTCCTATATTTGAATCTTGGAGGCAACCGGTGAAGCTTCTGTTTATGGCTGTGGCAGTTGCTGTTGTCCTGGTTTCGCTTGTTTTTTCGAACAGGCTTGTAAAGCAGTTGGCAAAAGAGGAACGGAGCAAGATCGAGATATGGGCGGCCGCCATGGAGTTGTTGCCCAAAAGCGGTGAGAGCAGCGACATGAAACTGGTGTTGCAGATTCTGCAAAGCAACAAGACGATTCCGGTAATCTTGCACGACAAGACGGCTGGCTCCTTTTCCGCCAACAACCTGAAGATCCCAGAAGGGGATGCGAGCGGTTACCTGCTGAAAAAGACAGTCGAGTTTGAAAAAAAGCATGCTCCCATTGTGCTTGAAGAGCTCAACCAGTATCTCTATTATGACGACTCCTACATCCTTAAACGGCTGCAGCTCTATCCCTATGTACAACTCTCGGCAATTGTCGTCTTCATAGTATTGGCCTTTACGAGCCTTGTCAGTTCGCAAAGGGCGCAACAGAACAAAATCTGGGCCGGCTTGTCCAAAGAGACGGCACATCAGCTGGGAACTCCGCTCTCGGCCTTGACGGCATGGACGGAATATTTGAAACTGAGGAGCTTCGATCCGGTATTGATTGCCGAGATAGACAAGGATGTGGATCGTCTCAGGGTGATTGTCGACCGGTTCTCCAAAATCGGTTCCGTTCCGGAGACCGGCACCGCCGTATGGCAGGAGGTGGTGAGGCGATCGGTCGCATATCTGGAAAAACGGATTTCCGGCAAGGTGGAGCTGCGCTTCAAATTTCCCGAATCACCGGTTGTCGTACAGCTCAACGAACCATTATTCAGCTGGGTGGTGGAGAATCTGACCAAGAATGCAGTTGATGCGATGGGGGGTGAAGGTGTGATCACCTACACGATGGGAGAGAGAGGAAATTACTGTTACCTCGATATTGCCGATACCGGGAAAGGTATTGCCAAATCGAGATTCAACCGCATCTTTCAGCCTGGCTTCACGACCAAGGAGCGGGGATGGGGATTGGGGTTATCCCTGGCAAAACGGATAGTGAAGGAGTATCACAACGGTAAGATCTTTGTAAAACAGTCGGAAATCGGGAAAGGGACCACTTTTAGAATTCTGTTGAGGAGAAGATGGTAATCTCGCGCGCTTCCGCGTACTTCTTCAGCAATTCCACCGAATAGGAGGTTGCTTCGGGCAGACCCTTCCGGCCGGAATAGCCGTTAATGATCATCAACAGGTGGGTTGTCTCCGCTGTAATCTTTGTACGTTCCTCGTCGCTGGTGGGGGTGCCTATTCCACCCATCTCATCGCGATATACCGGCAATCCTTCAATATTCAGCAGCCCGCGTCCGATCGCCTCAAACCTCTCGCCAGCCATGCCCACGCCCAGTTCGAGGTTGCCCCTTATCTGGTCGAGATCGAATCCGCCGATGGAATAGCCGGTCTTCAGTGAAACCAGGTTGATCAGGTCGACCAACGTATCGATAGGGTAGAGGCTGTTGCCCTTCATGATCCTCCTGCAAAGCGCTTCGGCAGATGGCCGGTACCTGTTCGGGTCCTTTCCCAGTTTTTTGTATGCCTGGCGCGTGGCAAGAATGGCCTCCCGCTTGTTTATCTCCTCCATGCTGTACCGCGACCGGAATTCTGCCGAGAATGCTTCCAGTTCTTCCCATAGTTGGTTGTTGTGTGGAGTGTTTTTAATCTTGCACCGGATGGCGGAAAGACAGAATTGGGGACAAACCCTTAAAATCTCGTTGCTGACAGTAAGCTTCACTTCGTTCATGTTGATTCAATCCCTATGAAAAAGAACCACAAAATTACAAAATATCAACCAATCTTTTGGAAATCTGACGCAATGAAATGAATTCATGAAAAATAAGCCATGAAAAGTTGTGAAAAACCGGAGCAATGACTATATTTGTGTGAGTTTTTGTTTTTCCATGACTGAAGAGAAAAAAAAGTTGTTGACTGACCTGGAGTTTCGAGTAAGACAGGTGATGTACATGTGCGACACCCTCAGAAATGAAAATCATCGGTTAAGATCTGATTTACAGGTTGTACAACAACAGCTTGTTGATAAGACGGAGCAACTCGACCAGCTGAAAACAAAATACGATAGTTTAAAAACGGCAAGAACCATTACTGCTGCATCGGTGGATGTTAAAGTTGCCAAGAACAAGCTGTCCAAGTTAGTGCGAGAAGTTGATAAGTGCATAAATTTATTGAGCTGAAGGTAAAATTTATGCTATGGGCGACGAAAAATTTTTATTAACATTGGAAATTGACGGGAGGAAGTACCCTCTGAAGATCAAACAATCTGAAGAGGAGGCTTTCAGAAAGGCCGCCAAAACAATACACAATAAAATCAATCAGTACCGGGCCAAATTTGGGGAAAACCCCGATCTGACCGTACAGGACTTTATGGCATTGATAGCCATACAGGCATTGGTAGAGAATTTTTCTATTGAGAGTAAGAATAATACGAAACCCTATGAAGATACCATCGGTTCGTTGATCAAGGAACTGGATATCTTCCTGCAGAAATAGAACAGACCCCGATTATCGGGAGTAACTTGCATCGCACTTTTATACGGTTGATTCCTATCATGCCGTAAAGGTGCGTTTTTTTGTTGGAAATTGATTGAGTGTTAAATATTTAATATAGTAGAGTTGTTTCCTGTATTCGTTTGGTAAATTGGGTGCAGGAATTTTATAAATCATTAATAAACATAAGTATGGAAATAGTTATAGGAATTATCGGATTAATTATCGGGGCAGTTCTTGCCTGGTATTTAACCGGTAAGGCAGCCAATTCACGAGCTCAGAATATCTTGAGCGACGCTGAAAAAGATGCTGAGGTAATCAAGAAGAATAAGTTGCTGGAGGCCAAGGAGGAGATCATCTCGATGAAGGCCGAGGCTGAAAAGCAGGCCAACGCACGTGCCTCGAAACTGCAGATTGCAGAGAATCGATTGAAACAGAGAGAGATGTCTTTGAATCAGCGGCATGAAGAGTTGAGCAAGAAGGGACAGGAGATCGATACGATCCGTCTTAATCTGGAGAACCAGCAAGAGCTGCTCGATAAAAAGAGTGCCGAGTTGGAGAGAATTTACCGTCAATCGCTCGAACAGCTGGAGGCGATCTCGGGGCTTTCGGCAGATGAAGCCAGGGAGCGACTGATCGAGTCGATCAAGGAGGAGGCGAAAACCAACGCCCAGTCGTACATCAACGAGATCATGGAAGAGGCGAAGATGACGGCAAACAAGGAGGCCAAGCGTATCGTTGTACAAAGCATTCAGCGGGTAGCTACCGAAACGGCTATCGAGAACGCCGTCACTGTCTTCCACATCGATTCGGATGAGGTGAAAGGTCGCATCATCGGACGTGAGGGACGCAACATCCGCGCACTGGAGGCTGCAACCGGGGTGGAGATTGTTGTGGACGACACCCCCGAGGCGATTGTGTTGTCGGGTTTCGATCCTGTACGGCGTGAAATTGCCCGCCTATCGCTGCATCAACTTGTTGCCGACGGTCGTATCCACCCGGCCCGGATCGAGGAGGTGGTTGCGAAGGTGAAAAAGCAGATCGAGGAGGAGATCGTAGAGACCGGTAAGCGGACAGTAATCGATCTCGGTATCCACGGGATGCATCCGGAGTTGATAAGGCTGATTGGAAAGATGAAGTATCGCTCCTCATACGGACAGAACCTGCTGCAACACTCCCGCGAAACGGCCAATCTCTGTGCCATCATGGCTGCAGAGCTTGGATTGAATCCGAAGAAGGCTAGACGTGCCGGGTTGTTGCACGATATTGGAAAAGTTCCCGATGATGAACCGGAGTTGCCACACGCTTTGCTTGGTATGAAACTGGCGGAGAAATACAAGGAGAAGCCCGATATCTGCAATGCGATCGGATCACACCACGATGAGGTGGAGATGACAACTCTTCTGGCTCCGATCGTGCAGGTTTGCGATGCGATCTCAGGTGCCCGTCCGGGAGCAAGACACGAAATCGTGGAGGCGTACATGAAGCGCCTGAATGACCTGGAAAACTTGGCACTTTCCTATCCCGGCGTGGTGAAGACTTATGCCATTCAGGCCGGTCGCGAACTGCGGGTTATCGTGGGTGCCGACAAGCTCGACGATCAGGATACCGAGAAACTCTCTGCAGAAATTGCCAGAAAGATCCAGACCGACATGACCTATCCTGGACAGGTGAAGATAACCGTAATCCGTGAAACGCGGGCGGTAAGCTATGCGAAATAGGAGGGACTAAAAAGTATATGACAAAAAAAGCCGCAGTTCTTGCGGCTTTTTTTGTCTTTTGTATCTTCCCATTACCTGCCTCCCGAAGAAGATCTGGATGATCTCGATTCGCTCGATCTTGAAGAGGATGAGCTGCTGCTGCGGGATGAGCTGCTGCTGCCCTGGTTCGAGGAGCGGGTGGTAGTGGCCCTGGTTGTCGAGGATGAACTGCTGCTCCGGGTTGCGTTGGCATCACTGCTCCGGTTGGTGGAACGGGTGGTTGTTTTGTTGGCTGCCGGCGCCGGAGTGGAGTTGCTCTCGCGGGTGGTGCTGCGGGTAGAGGAGTTGGCGTTTCCACTTGTAGCAGATGAGCTCCGTGTTGTGGAGGAGGAACCTCTTGTGGTCTGGTTCGTTGTGTTGGCCGACCTGGAGACGCCGCTGCTTCGCGGATTGCTGTTTACCGGTGCATATGCGTTAACCGACCGGTCGCTAACCGTTGTTCTGCCTGAACGTTCATTTACCTCCAACTTGCGTACATCTACGCTTCTTCCTGTAGTAGTGCGGTATTCATTGACTGTAGGACCGCTGTAGTAACGGTTATTGTTATAGATGTAGGTGTTGTTGATGATCGTGGTCCTGTTGTAGATAACCTGATATTGATTCCTTTTGGGATAATACCTGTGCATGTTTCTGTTGTACATGTATCTGTCAGGCAGGAATACCCAGTAGTTTATCGGCAGGTTGATCTGTATGTTGATGCCCATCCGGGGACCCATCGGTGCCCATCCGTAATATCCACCGCCGTTCCTCCATACTACCCAGGCTGGTGCCCACTCATATCCAGGAATCCAGGCCCATCCGTAATAATCATCGTAGAACCACCGTCCGTAGTGGAAAGGTGCCCACCCCCATGAGAAATCAGACACCCAGGTGTTCCCGTAATCGGTCATTACCCAATAACCGTTGGTTGCATAGGGATGGAAATTGCGTCCCACCCTTGGTATCCAGATATCGCCATACCTGCTGTCTCTGATCCATCTGCCGTGAGGCCGCAGGGCATCGTAGAACAGCTGGATGCTTACTCCGCCCTGGTTATAGTAATTGTTATCGCTGTAGTAGTACTCATTGCCATCGTAAGGGCTCTGGGCATATGCGCCACCATGTAATGTCATGCAGGATGTAAGCAACATGGTTGCGACTGCTGCCAGGAGGGAGTTTATTAACTTTTTCATATCTGTACCAATTAAAGAGTGAAACGTCGTTCTGTTTACCTCTATGACAAACGGGCGGGCGTTTGGTTTAACGATCTGTCCAGCTATTCGGGGAAAAAGGAGTGCTTATTTGAATACCTGGTCAATTCCTGAGAATCCCATAAACGCCATGGCGATTATGCCTGCGGTAATCAGGGCGATAGGTATGCCCTGCATGGCCTTGGGTACCTTGGTGAGGGCAAGCTGTTCCCGTATCCCCGAGAAGATGATCAGCGCCAGCGCAAAGCCGATTGAAGTGGAGATGGCAAAGACTACCGATTGCAACAGGTTGAAATCTTTCTGAATAACCAGAATAGCAACTCCCAGGATGGCACAGTTCGTGGTGATCAACGGCAGAAATACCCCCAATGCCTGATACAGTGACGGTGAGACCTTTTTCAGGATAATCTCTACCATCTGTACCAATGCGGCAATGACCAGAATAAATGAAATGGTCTGCAGGTATTCCAGTCCGAATGGCTCGAGAATCCCCTTTTGCAGGAGAAAGGTAACGATGGTGGAGATGGTCAGCACAAAAGTAACGGCCAACCCCATGCCGATGGCGGTGTCAACTTTTTTCGAAACACCCAGGAAAGGGCAGATTCCCAGAAATTGCGAGTAAACAATGTTGTTTACAAAGATGGCAACGATTATAATTCCAATGTATTCCATACTCTTTTATGTTTCGGGTACCGCGTTTTGGCAAAACTGCCACGCAGGGAACCCGGTTCTACTTTTTCTGCAACTTGTTAAACATGGCGATGAGGTATCCCAGTGCGATGAATGCTCCCGGAGCGAGCACGAAGATAAGCGATCCGAAATTTTCAGGATAGACAGACAGGGAGAATATTTTCCCGGTCCCCAGCAGCTCCCTGACAGCTCCCAGCAGTGTCAAGGCCAAGGTAAATCCAAGACCGATACCCAATCCATCGAGGGCAGATGCCAGCACGTTGTTTCTAGATGCAAAGGCCTCGGCGCGACCCAGCACGATGCAGTTAACCACAATCAGGGGAATGAAGATTCCCAGGCTGGCAGCCAATGCCGGCACATAAGCGTTCATCACCATTTCGACGATTGTAACGAAAGCGGCAATCACGACAATAAAGGCCGGTATGCGTACCATGTCGGGAATGAGGTTCTTCAATGCAGAGATTGCCGCATTGGAGCAGATCAACACAAACATGGTGGCCAATCCCATGCTCATCCCGTTTAATGCCGAACTGGTCGTGGCCAGGGTAGGGCACATCCCCAATAGAAGTACAAACGTGGGATTCTCCTTGATCAGTCCGTTGACAATGACTTTAAAATAGTTATTCATGACTCTCTCCTCCTTCCTCTCTCTGATTTTCATCGCGTTTATTCTGTTTTGTGGCACCTGAGTCGGCGTCGCTCTGTTTGTAGACCTGATATGCCCTGTTTATGGCTTCCAGGAAAGCGCGCGACGTGATGGTGGAGGCGGTGATGGCATCGATCTGCCCGCCATCTTTCGAAACAGCCAGCTTCCCTTCCGACAATTTCCGGCCGATCACCAACTGGTTGGGTTTGCTGCTGTCACGGAACCAGTCGCTCATCTTGGATCCCAGCCCCGGCGTCTCCGCGTGCGAAAGGACGGTATAGTTTACCACCCTCTCCTCCGTGTCGAAACCCACCATGATCTGGATATTTCCGCTGAATCCGTTGTTGGAATAGCTGTTTACAGCAAAACCTACCAGCTCGTCTCCCTTTTTTGCAGGATATACCAACAGTGAGTCGCCATCGGGTGTTGCCATCATATAGGCTTCAGCTACAGGATTATTGTCGAATTCGGGAACCACCTCCTTTACTGCATTTTCCAACTTGAGGGCCTTGGCTGCCGCTATAGGTTTGGCGGTCATTTTGTTCACCTGGGCCAACAGGGTCGCTACCACCAGAGTGATGATGAAAAGCGACAGGAACATGTTCTTGAATGTAGATTGTAACTTAGCCATTTTTCACTACCTCCCCGAATCGTTTTGGTGTTGTATAATTATTGATCAGCGGAGTAAAGGCGTTCATCAGCAGAATGGCGAACGAAACACCTTCGGGATAAGCACCCCACAACCGGATGCAGACGGTGATCAATCCGATGCCTGTGCCATAGATAAGCATACCCGATCTTGTCATCGGGGATGTCACGTAATCTGTCGCCATAAAGACAGCTCCCAGCATCAATCCTCCCGAAAAGAGGTGGATGAGCGGATTGTTCATCGGAACGGGATCAAACGCATAGAGGATACCGGTAAAAATCGCCACCGAGAGAAGGATGGAGACCGGGATATGCCAGGTGATGATCTTTTTCCACAAGAGGTAGGCCAGACCCAGCAAAAGCGCCAGAGCGCTCATCTCGCCGATAGATCCCCCCTCAAAACCGAGGAACATCTCTTTTAAGGCAGGCAGCGCTTCGGGCTGAAACCTCAGGTTGGAGAGAACAGTTGCCGATGTTGTGGCGTCAGTCGCTACACCCACAGCAGGGGTAGGCCATGTGGTCATCTGCGCCGGGAATGAGATGAGCAGAAAAATACGTCCGGCGATAGCGGGATTGAAGATATTGTTTCCCAGTCCCCCGAACGACATCTTTACCACGCCGATGGAGAAGAGTGCACCAAGTGCAAGGATCCATACCGGTAAATTGGAAGGCACATTGAAAGCCAGCAATACACCGGTGATAATGGCAGATCCATCGAGAACCGAAGGTTCCCTCTTCATGATAAATCTGGCGATGAGGTATTCCGACACCACACAGAATAGTATAGATAGAGCCGTGATTTTTAACGCATCTATCCGGAACAGATATAGTGCGACCAGAAACGCCGGCATCAGCGCAATCAGCACACCATACATGTTCTTTTCGATACTGTCTCCACTGTGCACATGCGGTGAAGGGGAGACGATTAGTTTGTTGTTCATATTACTCCTTCATCCCCGGATAGGGATTTCAATAGTGTTTATTTGTTAATACTTGATTTCAATCGTTTGCAGTTCTCAACATCCACTGCTTGGTCAACCCTTTCTTGCCCGGATGATTCCCATCACCTTGCCTTTCCCCATGCGGATGTAGTCGAGCAGGGGGCGGTCGGAGGGACAGGTAAAGCTGCAGGAGCCGCATTCGATGCAATCGGTGATGCGCCCTTTTTCGGCCTTCTCCCATTCGCCAAATTCAGACAGGTTCATCAGGAGGGTGGGATTCAGCCCCATCGGGCATACCTGGATGCACTTGGTGCAGCGGATACACTCTCTCATCCGTTTGCGTTTCGATTCCAACGTGGGTATGATCAGTATTCCGGAGGTTCCTTTTGTTACGGGGACTTCAACGCTCGCGATCGCTTTGCCCATCATGGGGCCGCCACACACAATCTTCCCGGTAGTTTCGGGTAACCCTCCGGCAAATTGAATGAGGTCGCCTACCGAAATCCCGACCCGTGAAAGAATGTTGCACGGATTTTTGAGATCTTTTCCGGTAACGGTCACCACCCGCTCCACGAGCGGTTTGTTTTTCTGCACTGCTTCGTAGACGGCAAAGGCTGTCCCTACGTTCTGCACCACTGCTCCTACCGAGATGGGAAGGGCTCCGCTGGGAACCTGACGGCCAAGAATGGCATCGATAAGCTGCTTTTCGCCACCTTGAGGATATTGCACTTTGAGAGGCTGTACCGAAATTCCGGGATAGGATTTGACTGCCGCGGTGAAACGGGCGATCGCATCCTTCTTGTTGTTTTCAATACCGATGACCGCCTTCTCGACGTTGATCGCCTTCATCAGCAGGGTCGTGCCCACCAGAATCTCTTCGGTCTTCTCCAGCATCAACTGATGGTCGGATGTGAGATATGGTTCACATTCAACACCATTGATGATGAGTACTTCAGCTTTTGTTCCGGGAGGCGGAAGCAGTTTTACATGAGTGGGAAATGTGGCACCTCCCATCCCTACTATGCCTGCTGCGGAGATCTTGTCGATGATCTCCTTGGAGGTGAGGGTGCAGCTCTTTACCACAGTCTCGGAACGATCGATCTTCTCCTCCCATTGATCGCCTTCAACCTGAATAAAGACCGCATCGCGTTTATAACCGCTGGTGTCGAGCGCCTTGTCGATTTTCAAAACCGTCCCAGAGACAGACGAGTGGATGTTGGCCGAAACAAATCCTACCGTTTTACCGATAAGTGTTCCTACTTTCACCTTATCCCCCTTTTTTACTACGGGTTGGCATGGAGCACCAATGTGCTGTGTAAGTGGAATAACGACTTGCGCGGGAAGGGCAATAGGCTCTATTGCTTTCCCGGCAGAGAGTTTGTTTTCTTTAGGGTGAATTCCCCCAATGCGAAATGTTTTTAACATAGAACTCTTGTAATCTCTTTGAAGAGAATCTTTTATTGTGAGTTTTTTATCTGAATTAAGCGTTTACCGTTGCCTCTTCCTTAATGGCCGGTGGAGTCTCTTTTTTCGGCGGGAAGTTGAGTTCCATTATGGAGTTTGTAGGACATACGGGAACGCATTTGCGGCAGAGACGACATTTGTCGTCATTGATGTATGCCAGGTTATTTTCGATGGTAATGGCTTCGAACGGACAGGCCTGTTGGCATTTGCTGCAGCCTATACAGGCCACATTGCATGCCTTGCGTGCCACCGCTCCCTTATCCCTGTTCACGCAGCTGACATAGATGCGGCGCGATTTGGGACCTTGCTTCCGCAATTCGATGATATCTTTGGGACAGGCTTTGACACATGCTCCGCAGGCGGTACATTTGTCCTCCACCACTTCGGGCAACCGGGTGAACGGATTGATATGGATGGCATCAAATGTGCATGACGTTTCACAATCGCCCAGTCCGAAACATCCGAATGAGCAACCGGTTTCGCCCCCGTAGAGCGCTGCAGCTATGGTACAGTTTGAAACTCCGTCGTAGAGGTTTGTTCGCGGCCGTTCATCGCACGAACCGCTGCATCTGACAACCGCTATCTTTTTTGCCGAGGTAGTTGCCGTTTTTCCCAATATGGAGGCGACCTTGTTCATGGTCTCCTGCCCTCCAACCGGACAGAAGAGATTGTCGAGGGTGTCGGCTTTGACGCACGCGTTGGCAAACGACGAACAGCCAGGGAAGCCACAACCTCCACAATTGGCTGCGGGAAGTGCCTCCTGAACCTCCTCGATCCGGGGATCCTCCTCCACATGAAATTTTCTTCCCACAATGTAGAGAATGGCGGCGCTACCGGCTCCTATTGCTCCTAATGTGGCTACTGCAGAAAGTAATACACTCATATTTCAATTATCAATGGTTATTTTTGATCGTAAATTTAAATGAGCCTGCCATTTTATGGCGAAGAAAATAGAGTAACAGGTAATAAGGTGCCAGTGCAAGAACAGAGGCAACGGCCGCTTCCGTTTCACCCCATCTCCATGCGGAAGTGGCGACAATGATTGTCGATACAAGAATGACGACGGGAACGACGAAAGCCCATAGGACAGCCCTGTAGCCCATCGACTCCTTGCACTCGAGGGTCACAAGGTCGTTCAGCTTGTAGTTGCCTTCGACATTGGTTACCTCGATTGTCTTCTCCTTGGAATCTGCAGCCATGCATGCCCCTTTGGCGTGACAACTGCTGCAAGCCGATTGCTGTAAAATCTTAACAGATATTTTTTTGTCCGATATGGCTGTTATGATTCCCTGGTGTTCAATCATAATAATGACCTTCTGTTATCTATTTCAGAATGACCGTGCAAAATTAGATATAATTTTTCTGATTTTGCCGGATATTTCCCTTATTTAACGATTGAGACAATTTCTCCATTGCCTAATCTCGCAGATAATTCTTATTTTTGTGACCGATATCATCTTGTCCTTCGGCAGATCTTCTCCGACGTGGACTACAAAATAAGACAATTCAATATACGAAAATAAGATGAAGAGAATATTTCTTTTTTTCTGCCTTGCATGCGGTACATTGCTGCTTCAAGCCCAGCAATACACCCTGAAAGAGCTGGTCGAAGGCCGTTTTTCGGCGAAAGGTATCGGTCAGATGGAATCTTCTGCCGACGGGATGCACTATTACCAGACCGACCCTGAAAACCGGGCGGTAATAAAGTACTCCTATGCAACCGGTAAGGCGGTCGATACACTATTCAATACACGTCGTGCTAGGGAGTGTACTTTCGATACGTTTCAGGGATTTCTGGTCAGCCCGGACGAGAACCGGGTATTGGTCTACAGGGAGCGGGAACAGATCTACCGCCACTCATTCAAGGCCACCTACTATTATCACGATGTCCGTCGCAACCTGGTACGTAAACTTACCCAGAATTCATCAAAACAGATGATTCCCACCTTCTCGCCCGATAGCAAGATGCTGGCCTACGTTGCCGACAACAACATCTGGCTTGCCAAATTCGATTTTGATACCGAGTCGCAAGTGACTAAGGATGGTGAGATCAATAAGATCATTAATGGATCAACAGACTGGGTTTATGAAGAGGAGTTCGGCACAACCCGGCTGATGGAGTTTTCACCCGACAGCAAGTTGCTCGCTTTTGTCCGATCCGACGAGTCACAGGTCAGGGAGTATCAGTTTCAGATATTTAACCGGGAACTCTATCCCGGCTTCTACAGCTACAAATATCCCAAAGCGGGCGAGAGAAACGCATCGGTGGAGCTGCGTGTCTTTGATATCGATTCCCGGACCATACGCAAGATGGATCTTCCGCTCGAGAGTGACGGATATATTCCGAGGATAACCTTCACTGGAAACCCCGATGAACTGGTGGCCATGACCCTTAACCGGAACCAGAACCGGTTTGACATGTATTTTGTCAATCCCAGAAGCACGGTGGCAAAACTAGTTCTGAGAGAGGAGAGCAATTACTATATCGATGCAGACCTGCTCAACAGCATCCATTTCTTGTCGAACCGTTTCACTTACCTGTCGGAAAAGGAGGGTTACAGTCAGATCTATATCTACGGATTTACGGGGACGTTGCAAAAGAAACTGACCACCGGCCAGTACGACGTGACAACTCTCCTGGCTGTGGATGAGCAGACCCAAACGCTCTTCTACGAGGCGGCAGATGAGAGCCCCCTGCGCAGGAATGTCTACAGGATAAATATCGACAAGGGTCAACCCCAAAAGTTGTCGGTCCGTCAGGGCTACAATCAGGCATCGTTCAGCAACCACGGGAAATTTTTTGTCAACCGTTTCTCCGATACCCGCACACCGCCACTCATTACGTTGCATGATGCCACCGGAAAAGAACTTCGGGTGCTTGAAGATAACGGACAACTGGCGGCACAGTTGGCGGCGGCGCAACTACCACAAAAGGAGTTTATCACGGTTCCGGCAGCTGACGGTATCACGCAGCTGAATGGCTGGATCATCAAACCTGTCCGGTTTGATGCTTCAAGAAAATATCCGGTTGTGATGATACAATATAGCGGACCCAACTCTCAACAGGTGCTGGACCGGTTTGGAACGGACTGGTATTATGCCCTGGCAAACGAAGGCTTTGTGGTCGCGTCGGTCGACGGACGGGGTACCGGTGCACGGGGTGAGGCGTTCCGAAAGCAGACCTACATGAACCTCGGTGTGATGGAGTCGGACGATCAGGTGGCTGCAGGCCGTTATCTCGCATCGCTTCCCTATGTCGATGGCAACCGTATCGGTATCTGGGGATGGAGTTACGGGGGCTATAACGTACTGATGAGCATGAGCAGGGGTAACGGATTTTTCAAGGCTGGAGTTGCCATTGCGCCCGTAACCGACTGGAAGTTTTATGATTCGGTCTATACCGAACGATTTATGCGGACGCCACAACAGAATGCCGCGGGATACGCTGATGGTTCGGCCATCTCACTGGCTTCCAGGTTGGAGGGGCAACTGCTGCTGGTCCATGGTATGGCCGATGATAATGTTCACTTCCAGAACTCTGTTGAATATTCGCGGGCGCTGATCGCTGCCGGAAAACATTTCGAGATGTTTTTCTTCCCCGACAAGAATCATTCAATCTATGGCGGAAATTCCCGTTTGTACCTTTATGAGAAGGTGATCGATTTTTACAGGAAGAATCTCTAATGACGGATTGCAGACTGTTGTAAATTGCCTGCCTATCTCTTTTTTAGTCTCCCCAAAACAAAAAACCCTGCCGAGTGTTATTATGACAGGTTAAAATTTTGGGTCAAAGCTGTTTTATTCCCGAACAAGCGAGGGAATGGGCTGAGAGACGAAACTCGATTATGGGAGAAGGCAGTGTAATTATAAAACAACTGAGAAATCCGGCATACGGGCTTATACCGTTACTTGTTTTCTCTATCTTGAGCAAGTGGGTGGATACGGGAACGACACTCTGTGTAGCGTTGGGTTTGGCATTGTTGGGTGTTTTTCTGGTAAGGAAACATAGCCGGATGTTGTATGACATATCCGCCATCACATTCTGCATCGCACTCATTATGCTCCTTTTTCAATATCCACTCGACGACTTTGGGAAATTTGTGATTGTCGAGGTGATTTTTGTCATGGCCCTGGTTGTCTCCAGGCTGCTCCGTACCCGGGTAATCACCATACTGGCTAGAAACCGGCAAGCCAACGTCAGAAACTATCTGTCGGAATCGTTTCGTGTGGCATTCCAGATACAGTATGCCCTCTTTTTCCATCTACTGCTGACACTGGTCTACTTTACACTATCCACTGTCCAGCCTCCAAAGATTGGAGAACGAGAGATCATACTGCTTGCGGAGGTTATCATCCTTGCAGTGATTGTGATGGAGGTGGTCCGCTTCCACTTTCTGGATAAGAAACTGAGGGCGGAGGAGTGGCTGCCCGTGGTGACAGAGTCGGGAGAGGTAACCGGCAAAGTGGCCAAGTCGGTGACAAGGGAGATGAAGAACAAGTTTATGCATCCGGTTGTGCGGATAGCGCTGATAAGTAACGGAAAGATCTATCTGAAAAAGCGGGATGCCTCAAGATTGCTCAATCCAGGTGCCCTCGATTACCCGTTCGAGAAATATATGCAGTATAATCACGATATCAACGAAGCCATCCTCAATATGGTCAAGAAAGAGATCGGGACCAAGGATATTCCGTTACGTTTTTTACTGAAGTACATTTTCGAAAACAAGAGTACCAAGCGGTTGATCTTCCTCTATGTCTCCATTATCGATGATGAGGAGAAGTTCAACAGCCTGGAGTTGAAAGATGGCAAACTGTGGACAGAAAAGCAGATTGAGGAGAACCGCAATTCCAATATTTTTTCCGAATGCTTTGAACTGGAGTTTGAATACCTGAAAAATACCGTGTTGCTGAATTATAAGTTGAAAGCTACCGAAACACCCTGCTGAACGCAGCTGCCTGCCTTAATCTAAGTTAAAATGCCGCTATCTCGTATATAAAAACTATTTTTTTAGTAATATTGTACGTTTAACCGCAGCTGTCGGGAAAATCAAATGAAAATAGCAAAGAAAATTGTCCGGATTTTTGCCATTGTTGTCGTTTGTGTAATAGGATTAAATATTATACTTTTCCTGACATTCAGTTTTCAGCCCGTTCAGAAGTTTGCTGCTGACTTTGCCATCGGAAAGCTTGAACCGAAGCTGAAGACCGAAATGGCTGTGGAGAGGATCCGGATCAAGCTCTTCAACCGGGTAGAGATCGGGGGGCTTTATGTTGAAGATCAGAGGCGTGATACCCTCTTTTTTGCCGAAACCTTGTCGGCACGACTCAACATCTGGAATCTGCTGAACAATCACCTCTCCATCGAGTCGGTCCGCCTGGAAAACTTTACGGCGAAGGTATACCGGCTGACACCTGCCGATCCCTTTAATTTCCAATTTATTGTCGACGCTTTTGCACCTGCCGACACTGTCAGGAAGGAGCCAAAGGAAGATCCGATGAAAATTTCCATAAACGACATCAGGCTTTCCGATGGAACACTTCGTTACGACATCGTGTCACAGCCGGATACCCCCGGTAAGTTTAATGCCGCTCACTTTTCCGTAAGGCAATTCAATCTCGTTGCCGATATCTCATCGCTCGATATCAAACATCTTATCGCGGATATAAGCAAGTTGAGTTTCGATGAGGAGCTTACAGGATTGAGGGTGCACGACCTGCAGGCGATGGTGCGTTCGGACGGCTCAAGGCTTTGGAGTAACCGGGTACTCCTTTCGCTGAACAATTCCGGCCTGGAGGTAAGTGATGCCGCCTACGACCTGGAAAGTAAAGCATTCAACCTGACCGTAAAGAGTGATCAGATCGATCCGAAGGATGCTGCCATCTTCTACGACAAGTTGACCCATCTCGATAAACCGATTCTTTTCAATGCCGATTTGGCCGGGAAGCTTCCTCAAGCCGAAATACGGAACCTGACATTCAGGTATGGAAGCAAGACAATCATTACTGTAAATGGCGAGATCGCAGATTATGCAAAATTCGGGGATACGGCCATCAGTGTGGAGATTCCCAATCTCAGGATGAGCGTGGAGGATCTGGAGGATTTTATCCGTATCGGTGCGCCCCGGTTTGAGTCGGTCCCGCAACTGGCAGCTTTGGAAGATATCGGGTTGACATTGAAAGCAAAAGGTACTCTTGCCGGTTTCAGCGTGACGACCCGCATAAACACATCTCCCGGAACCCTTCTGTTTGATGGAAGGGGACGGGCCGACGGCAGATTTGAAAATATCTCGGTAGACGGTCGTTTGAGGAGCGATAATCTCCGGATAGGCAAGGTAATCGGTGAGCAGGTTGGCGTGGATGATCTCTCCCTCAATACAGTTGCCAACGTGAAGATCCGGAAGAAGGAGCGTCCCGTGGTGGCGATTGACGGCAATATCGGATCGGTCTCCTACAAGGGGTATCCCTACAGGGATATTGCGGTGAATGGCACCTACAATGGAAATGAAAACAGTGTTGCCGGCAGGGTCTTGATGGATACTGAAGAGAACCGGTTCGACCTGCAGGCCGATATCGGTTTTGGAGATCGGATGAAGTTTGATGTGAATGGGATCATCGACAAACTTTTTCTTGGCTCCCTTATTACGGTCGAATCGTGGGAAAATCCCTACCTGACAGCAAGAATCAATGGAAGCCTTTCAGGCAAGAACCTCGATGATCTTGTAGGAAACGTAGTGATCGACAGTACATCACTCTACGATGCCAATTTTATCTATAATCCCGGTCCGGTCTATCTTCAGGCTCTTTCGGATGAAATTAGCGGCGAGAAGAAGATTGAGCTACTCTCGTCGATTGTAGAGGGGAAACTGTCTGGAAATTATAGTTTTGTCTCTATCGGATCGGAGCTGATGAATGCTTTGCATCCGCACCTGCCTACATTGATTAAGGAGCCAGCAAAAAAGGTGGCGGCGACGGGAATGAATCACTTCAACTTTAATTTTCTGCTGAAGAACACTGAGGATATCTCCTATGCCTTGTCGCTTCCGTTTATCAATGTCGAGCCTGCAACCCTTTCGGGTACGGTGGATATGGTGAATGGAAAATCGGTAAGGGTAGAGTGTCATGTTCCGCGACTGATGTTTGGGCAGAACGATCTCCGCGAGAGCCGGGTCGAACTGAATCTGGATACAGTGTCGGGAGCCCGCGTAAGTGCCGGCAGCTACCTGGTTCAGGAGAACGGTCATATCAATGCCCGGCTGGATACTCGTGCAATCAGTGATTCGATCACCCACCTGTTGTCGGTTCATGTCGATAACAATGTCGCCCATGCAGACGGGAACCTGAATGTATCGATGGGGTTCCGTAATGATCTGGAGGGGAATCCGGTGTCGGATATCTCCATCCACCCTGCAGAGATCCTCTTCAACGGAAAAACCATCCATGTAGCGCCGTCAACCGTCGTTTATGAAAAGGAGAGGATCACCGTAAACGATTTCGAGATACGTGAAGAGGAGATGCTGTTGCTGGGTATTGACGGGGTTGCTTCAAAAAGGCAGGAGGACGCGATCAGGGCGTTTTTCAACAATACCGAGATGGAAACCATCCTGGCGGCATTTAATATATCAACATTCAAGGGGGCGATCAACGGTGGTGTTACTGTCAACCAGGCGTTGGCAGATCCGCTTATCCGGACCGAAAATTTCCGGATCGAGAATATCCGGACGCAGACCGATACCCTCGGTACCCTTTTTATCGAAGGCAACTGGGACCTGCTCAAAAGGGGCCTTTCGCTGGATGCCAGCATAAAGAACAACAAAAGCAACTATCTCGTAGTGGATGGATTCATTCCGATCGGTAGCGATCATCCCATGGATATCGATATCCGGATCAACAATCTGCCGTTGGCCTGGGTACAACCTTTTGCCGTATCCACCTTCAGCCAACTCTCCGGCACGGTCAACTCCGCCATCAACCTCTCCGGCAAGACATCTGCTCCGGTAACCGAGGGATGGCTGGGGATCAACAAGGGGATAATGACGGTGGCATTTACCAACGTGACCTACAGCATTTCGGATACCATCACCATTACCCCGGGGAATATCGGGCTCAACAATCTGATTATAAAGGATAACAACAATCATGAGGCGCGATTGAACCTCTCATTGAGCCACAATAACTTCGACGGGATGAGCTACAACGTCGGCATCATCATGTCCGATTTCCTCCTGTTGAACAATGCACAGCGGACCGACGAGATAGCATACGGGACACTGAAATTGAGTGGAAATATCAATATCAACGGCTCTTCATCCGGAATTTACGGTAATGCAAACCTGAGGAGCGAGAGCCGGTCGAGCATCAGGATTGAACTGCCCCAAACCGCCCAGGCAGAGGAGTATAGCGGCATCATTTTCATCAATACTCCGCAGGTGGCGGATTCGCTCTCCTTCCTGAAAAAAAGGGAGAATAGCGACAGGCAGATCAATACCCGCCTGAGTGCCGGAATTCCCATAAACATTCAGGCAATCCTGAACCTGACCCCGATGCTGGAGGCCGGTGTGGTGATCAATCCTACTACGGGCGATGCTCTGGAGATCAACGGATCTGGCCAGATTCGTGCCAATTTCGATTCGAGGGCTGTTCCCCCTGTCCGTCTCTATGGCGACTATGTGGCTGAAGAGGGAAAATTCCGGTACAATTTCCAAAATCTCAAGACCATAGACTTCAATATCCGTGAAGGGAGTACCGTTACACTTGTGGGTGATCCGCTGAGTACGCAGTTCAATATCGCCGCATTTAACCAGGTAAATGCAGATATTGCCACACTTAGTGAAACTTTCACGACACAACTCTCCAATACCCGGACAACCGTCAACGCGCTGCTTGAGATACAGGGCAATCTGGAGCAGATGAACCTGAAGTACGGGATTGAACTCCCGGATGTCTCCAATGATATCAGACAACGGTTAAACAGTCTGATCAGCACGGATGAGCAGAAGAACCGTCAGTTTGCCAGTCTTATCCTGACCGGCGGCTTCTTTCCGGCTGAAGGTTCGTTGGGCGTGGCGTTTGGCAACAACATGGCCGCCACCTTTGCGGCAGGCCAGCTGGCCAAGGGGCTGGATGCCCTCCTGGCAGGAGCCTTGAACGACAACTGGACTGTAAGCACCAATCTTCAGAGTCTCGATGGAACCTTCGAGAATGTAAGGATGGGGGTAGATCTCTCCACCCGGCTGTTTGACGACCGGTTGCGTGTCTCCACCAACCTCAGCTACGGCGACAACTCAACCCTGGCAACCCAACAGGCATTTATGGGGGAATTTGAGCTGGAGTATGATATCAACAACTGGCTGATGATCCGCGCCTACAACCGGGCGAACCAGCGTTTTTCGAAACGGGCGCCCACCACACAGGGGGCAGGGATTGTAGTTACACGTAATGCCCGGACATTAAAGGAGCTGTTCCGGTTTAGTTTCAGGAAGAAAGAGGATTAAAGCAATGAACATGATGAAATATTTTTTCTGTATACTGCTTGCCTTGCTTTTCATCTCGTGCAGTGCCACAAAGAAAGTGCCGAGCGGGAGTTACCTGTTGAACAAGGTTAAGATAGATACCGACACCAAGGGGATCAGCGAATCGGATCTGAAGCCATACCTCAGGCAGAAGCCCAACTCGTCGATGTTTATCTTCGGAAAGGTAAAGTTGCACGCCTACAATATTCCCAGGAACGACTCCTCCTGGCTCAACCGCCAGTTTCTCAAGTTTGGTGAACCGCCCGTCCTCTACAGTGACCGCCTTACCGGACTTTCGATGGAACAGATCAGACTGAAGCTGGCCAACAAGGGATACCTGAATGCCAAGGTGGATACCGTTGTTGTGAAGAAGGACCGGAAGGCCAACGTGACTTACAAGGTTACCGGCAATGAACCCTACCTTGTCCGCTCATTCAAGGATTCAATCTATCCGGTCGACAGTACGATATACCGGATACTGGATATGCGGAGACGTCTCGCCGTGGTAAAGGAGGGCGACATATTTGATCAGGAGATGCTGGAGAAGGGGCGGATTGCGATTACCAGCGAGCTGCGAAACAGCGGCTATTTCAACTTCTCCAAGGAGGATATCTATTTCCTTGCCGACACAACGGTGGGCAATCATCAGGTGGATCTGACGCTGGGACTAAACAGTCCCGCCGACAGTCCGTTGCATAGCCGGTACCGGTTTGGAGAGGTGATCGTAAACAACGGGGTCAGTTCTACTATTTTGCAGGACAGTACGTTACACTACCTGCTGGATACGGTCCAATTCAGGAATATCAAGGTGGTACAGGAGCGGAATGAGTTCATGTTGCCGCAAGCCATATATTACAATACCTTTGTACGTCCCAGGAGAATCTATTCCGATCAGCTGGTGGAGAGGACCTACTCATCACTGAACCGTCTGGGGTCGGTCAGCCAGACGGCCATTACCTTGACTCCGGTAGTGGTGAACGATACCAACTTTATCAATGCCAACATCTCCATCTTTCCGGGAAACATGCATTTCATGCAGTTCGGTATCGATGGTACAAACTCTGCAGGCGACCTGGGTATTGCGGCCGATGCAACCTACGAGCATAAGAACATCCTGAAGGGTGGAGAGACCTTCAGGGTGAAGCTGAACGGGGCTTATGAGTTCATCGCCGCATCCGACAGTGCCAGCCTGATCGACAAGAGCTATTACGAATACGGGGTGGAAGCGTTCCTGTCGATTCCCCAGTTGCTGCTGCCCTGGGTGATGAAGCAGTTGAGAGATCAACCCTCGGCATCGACGGAGTTCTCTCTTGGAGCAAACTTCCAGAACAGGAGCGAGTATCTGCGGCAGTTCTTCAACCTCTCCTCCCGCCTTCAGTGGTCGCGCCGCCGCTGGCAGGTGAACAATGTGGTAGAGCCCATAGATATCACCTATGTACGGATGCCGTGGATGAGCGACAAGTTTAGGAATGCCTATATGAACGATAGCATCAACCCAATTCTGAAAGCCAGTTATGAAGAGCAGATGATCGTACGGACTGCCTACAATGTCACCTATACCAATGTTTCGTCGGGCCGGCTGCCGCCCCGAATACCATTCCATGCCCGTGCAGGGGTGGAGGTGGCCGGTTACCTGCCCAGACTTCTGACAGCCATGGGGGCAACCCGGAGGAACCAGTCGGACCGCGAGATGCTGTTGGGAATACCATACGCCGAATATCTGAAAGCCGATTTTGATTTTGCTCCAACTTACCGTTGGGACGACAGGAATACGTTGGCGGGGCATTTCGCACTTGGCGTGGCCTATCCCTACGGGAACTCCATCGTACTCCCTTTCGAGAAGAGGTATTACGGTGGTGGGGCCAACAGCGTAAGGGGTTGGAGTACCCGGACACTGGGTCCCGGCACCTATAACAACGACAGCCTGGGCTATGATTTTGCCAACAAGACGGGAGACATCAAGCTCGACATGAGCCTGGAGTATCGCAGAAAACTGACCACCCTTTTTGAGCTGGCCGGATTTATCGATGTGGGAAATGTATGGACTGTAAAAGATTATCGATCCCAACCGGGTGGTTACTTCACCTGGAACAGTTTTTACAAGGAGCTCGCAGCCGCCTATGGATTGGGGCTCCGTCTCGACCTCAATTTTCTGCTGGTCCGTGTCGATCTCGGCATGAAAGCCCATAACCCGGCGTTACCCGAAGGTGAAAGATGGAGCCTGTTTACACCCCATTTCCGTCGCGATTTTGCTTTTCATTTTGCTATCGGGTACCCCTTCTGAGCTCCCCACTCCTTATTGGGCAGTTCACCCATTTCCAGTACCAATGTGCTTCCGTCGACAATCTGGTCATGCGTGAACCAGGGGGTGTTTAACGGCTTGCCATTCATGGAGGCCCGTTGGATGTAGATGTTCTTGTCGGAGTTGTTCCTGGCGATCACCTTGAAGAGTTTCCCGTTTGGCAGGTCGATGCTTATCTCACTGAACACGGGACTTCCCAGGGTGTAGACCGGAATACCGGGGGTAACCTGAAAAAATCCCATCATCGACAAGACAACATAGGCCGACATGGCGCCGCCATCTTCATCTCCTGGAATACCGAAAATGTTGTCCATGAAGAAGGACTCCATCAACATCCGGATCCGTTTCTGGCTCTTCCAGGGTGCTCCCAGGTAGTTATAGAGGTAGGGAATGTGCAAGCCTGGCTCATTGCCCATGACAAACTGTCCTACAAGTCCCGACGCGTCGGGCTGGGTATACCAGAACCTGAACTTCGGCAATCCCAGATCCTCCCGGAAGAGCTGGTCCAGTTTCTCCTCTGCCGCCTTGGGTCCGCCCATCAGTCCAAACAGTCCCTCAAGATCATGTTTCACGTCCCAATTGTAGATATAGGCGTTGTTTTCGGTAAAATATTCCCTTCCGGCAAAACGGGGGTCATACGGTTCGATCCACTCTCCCCGGCTATCCTTGGGCCACATGAAACCCTTGTCTGTCCGAAAGAGGTTTTTATAATTTGCTGACCGTTCAGTAAATAGCGCCGCCTCCTCCGTCAGATTCAATTCCGAGGCCAATTGGGCGATACACCAGTCTGAATAGCTGTTTGCCGTTGTAACGGAGACGCTCTGCCTTTTCTCCCAGACGGTATCAACGGCAGCCACACTCTCTTTTTCACCTGGAGCCAGCCCCGGCATATATCCGTTCTCGTTGTAGAAATCGTCCAGAATGGTTTTGGGACCGTTCCGCCACGGAATCAGCGTGGCGTCGAGCGAGTTTTTCCTGAGCCCCTCATAGGCCGTTTTCAGATCGAAGTTTCTCAGCCCCTTGAACCATGCGTCGGCTATCCAAGCTGCGGCAAAATTTCCGGTCATTGCCGGCCAGTCCCCCGTTACCAGGGCAAAAGAGGGGATATACCCACCTTGCCGGTACATTTCGATGTATGAGTTGATCTGGTCGACCTCCCTTTCGGGGTTCAATATCATATGCAGCGGTTCCAGCGCTATATAGGTGTCCCATATCCAGTTATCCACGTAGAAAGGGGTGTCGGACGGATGCACTTTGTTGTCGTAGGCGCTGTAATAGTGGCCATACTCATTGATGTCGACCATCCTCTCATAGGAACGGTAGAGAGCCGTATAGAAGACCCGCTTCTGTGCTTCCGTTCCACCTTTGACCTTTATCTGACTCAATCTCCTGTCCCAAACGGCATACGCATTCTCCTTCACCTTCCCGAAATCCCAGTCCGGAATTTCCCGAAGCAGGTTACTTTTTGCCTGATCGATGCTAATAAACGAGATCCCATACTTGAAGGCTACCTGTTTGCTCTCGCGACCGATACCGGCCAGGAGCCACATTTTATCGGCCGAATTCAGGTATTCACGGGTAACAATCGCTGCGTCGGTTACACCGTAGAAGAAGATCCTTATCCCTTCGATCTCCTCGAATCCCGAAAAGGCTCCTGCATTGTCCACTGAGATCTCCCCCTTTCCGTTGAAGATACCGAACCTGAGATAGTGATCCACCTCCTCCTTGAAATGGATCCGGAAATATCCGCTCCGGCTTTGGGGTGCAAACTCAACCCGGTCGCCCGTCTCCTCGAAGGAGGTGCTGTAATAATAAGGGGTAAGCTTTTCGTCGAACCAGGTATACCGCAGGCTCCATCTTTCCGGACTCGTCCCGCCGCTCACCGGCATGAATGCAAAGGCGAGCTGCCTCCGGTGCGATACGAGGCTTAACGGGAAATTGTGTATCTGATCGTCGAGCTGGTCTCTCCGTTGAGGAAAAACCCTTACCATGCTGTTGGGCAGGTGGACCACCGGTCTGGTGGGCTCCAGAATAATTCCTACGCCGCCGATTGCAGGATCTACGTAGCGGAGATTCGACCGGGACCTGCCTTTCAGGCGATCCGCAAGTTTTGGGATCAACCCTCGTTTTCCGGTGGATGGTAACTGCTCCTTCCGGTCGGGTTTCACAACCCCCTCGGCCCAACTCCTGAAATCTTCAATCGCTTTGAACAGGACACCCGCCTCTCCACGAAACGATCCGGAGCCCGAAGGGGTTCCGTCCAATGCGTACCATTCATAGAAGCCGTTATTCCTGACTACCCTCTCCAGCATGGGTTGAATCTCTTCATAGGCCTCCTCTACAAAGCCATATCGGATCAATTGCCGAATCATTCGTCCTCCAAACCAGGTCCAGTCGCCTCCGTTCTGATATCCGTACGGATACATCCCCTTGTTCTGGAAAAAACCCTCAGGGTAGGTAGGGTAGAGTGTCAGGCCGATGGAGGGAGCACCCGATTCGTCGACATTCCGCATCATGGCCTTGTTTGAGACCTCCACCTCCTCGCGGGTCAAGAGTCCTGCTTCAATGGCCATGGCCGTGCCACCGTGATAATAGATCTCCTCCTCGTTGAACGTTTCGGGAAATGGGGAGCCGTTCAGGTAGAGATGTGGAATGAATTTCTCTCTCTCTTCGTCCCACAGGTAGTTGCGGACCCGCTCCGAGAACTGGTCGCGAACCTCTCTCCAGAAGGCCTGTTTTTGATGATTGTCCTGCAGGTCGAGGTAACAGTTTATGGCAATTATGAAAAAGGCATTATCATAAATGTCGATGCATAAGTGGGAGTTCTCATCCAGCTCTACACCCCAGGGGTGCTCGGGCTGGACATCTCCCCAGTCGGCCGTTGTCGCTCCCCAGAGAAGCCCGTATTGCTGATCGTACCTCTCATTGAGCAGGAAATGGAGTGCCATCTCCATCCTTTCCAGTACCGTTTTTCCCTCTATCTCCCGATTGAGGAACTCCCTGTTCCCGCTCTTCGAGATGTAGCGCCAGACCGCCTGGATCAGGGATGACTCCTGATCGGTCTCGACGGTGTTCTTGTGAGCTGCATAGCGGGGTTCGGAATGCGAATAGCGGTAGTTGTAGCCGGTAGCTGCCTTCTCAACCGGAATAAATCCATCCACTATGTCGCCCGTCTCCCCTTGAAAGTGGAAAAATGTGAGGAGGTTCTCCTGGATCTCCCTGTCGGGCATTACCTCCATGGCCAGTTCAATGAAAGTGTTGTAATCGCGGATCCATACCTCCCCATACCCGTCGCCGGCATTGAATCCTCCCTGGACGACAGCAAGTGCCATCTTCTCCACCTCCATCATCAAGGTGTCTTGCAGGATGCGTTCGGCAAGTTCAATCTCTTTATCTTTCAACTGTGGCTGATTGCTGCATGAGTAACATAGCATCGAGATCAGCGTGTAGATTACTGCTTTTTTCATTGTCTGTCGATTATCATTTTTTTTATCTTTTCGCTCAATTCCCTATCCGTTACCGGATCTATCCCGCATATCCGCTGCAAGGCGTGGTTGACTCCCCCGGCTAATTCTCTTTCAAAGATAAGATCTTGTGCCGACCTGTTGCCGTTTTCGTCAGTCGCCTTGAAAAAGAAGGCATACGCCATCGCTTCCAGGATTTTGTCATGGGGCATTCCCAATGAGATGGCCACCCTGATAACCCCCATAAACCGGTCGTCGGGTCCCAGTTTTCTGGGAATATCCTGACCGATTCTGAAGAGGGTGTCCCTCAATGCCCGGTTCCTGAATCTACATAGCAGATCCTCGATATGGTCCGACAAATCCTCTGTCGTAAAATCATCCGGATAGAGCTTCAGGAGAATTGCGGCCGATTGCAACATCACCTCCCTGGTGAATTGCAACACCTCCTGGTCGTCCAGCACCTCGTAGAGATAGATTGCGTCGGGATGGCTGTAATATCCGTAATAGGCTGCGGCGGCATGACCCAGGTTGTGGATAAAAGCCTTCCGGTCTACCCAAGCCTTGATGTTATCCTTCGGGGCCAAGCCTGCAACATCGGGCAGTTCGTTTCTGAATCCCTGCCTGTCCACGATCAGCAGGTTGTACGGTTCGGCAAAGACCGTCAGCGGATCTTTCTCCAACTCGGCCACGGAGATGATGGGAACCATCTTGCCGATACTGGTTTCGATCAGTCCGACATATTCGTCCAACGGAAAATTTTCCGGAACTCCCCTCTTGAGTTCATTGCGGAGAAATTGATCGGCAGAACGCATGTTCTCTGCAAGGATGATATCGAGTGGACCCCTCGCCGGATCGCAAAAGCGCCTAGTCAACCCCTCGACAAGTGATGGGACAATCTTCAACAGTGCATTCTTCCCGACCGATACGGCCATGATGGTGGCTTTTCTCACCTCTTCGGCCACGGCCTCCCTGTCGGCCGCATCAACAGCCCTTACGTTGGGTACAACTATCTGCTCCTCGCTCTCTCCCTTGACCACCACCTTGTATGATCCCTCCCGGTTCAGCAGATCGACAAGCTTTTTGTCGATATCGGAGAAGACCACTTCATATCCCGACATGCCGAAGAGCTGTCCGATCAGGGATCGGCCTATCTTTCCGGCACCAACAATCAGGATCGATCTCTTCTCCATGGTTATACGGTTAGCCTGTCTCTCTCTTGTAATCGTTGAGGATCGGTTCGATGCAACTCAATTTTTCACCCGGGTATCTCTCGAAAAAGGTGCCACCAATATAGAGGCAGGCGTGACCGCCTGAAACAATACCCAATGAAGTGGCCTGTTTCAGATCTATCCTTTCTTTTCCTTCGGCGAGTTGGAACATCAGTGAACCGATTACCCCGCCAACGAAATTATCGCCGCAACCGGTCGTGTCGCCCCGATAATGCTCCTGCCGTATTTTCTCCAGGATTGTGCCGGAGACGGGCAGCTCCCCGGGTCCAGTTTTGCCGAACAACTTACTGTCCGCATAAAACATCACGGGCTTTGCTCCATTTGTAATTATGGCAGCACCACTCCCTTTTGCGATAAAGAACTGCATCGCTTTTTCGATGGTGTTCTCTCCGCTCAACCGCAACGCCTCGTCTTTGTCGGTAATCAGCAGATCGATATTCCGATAGCTTTCGTCATCTTTTCCCAGGGGCCACCTCTTTTTGGGGTTTTTACGCTCGTTAATAAAGTCAAATACGGTGTTCACCAGTGTGATGCAACCGTTTTCCTTCGCCCGCAGGAGCAGCTCGCCCAACTGATCGTGAAGTTGAGGGACCAAGGCCGTGCCGCCGAATACAACCAGATCAGACTGGAAGAAATCGTCATCCAGATTGTCGGGAGAGTAGTCCCATGCCGAACCGATGGAATTGATGAATACCCTCTCTCCATGTCCGTTATCGTAAGTGGGGTCGGAGAGGACATCGGTGGAGGGGGTGAGGTCTCCAATCTGTTTGAAATGGCTGATCTCAACCGGCAATTTCTGCAGGCTCGATAGCAAGAACTTGCCGGTCTCGTCAGATCCGTGACATCCGTAGAACCTGACCTCCCGCTCCAGTCCGTACGTGATCTGGGCCGCATGGATAAGGGAAACGATAGATGGACCGCCAATGTTGACCTTATCCGGCTTCCTTCCCTCTGTCAGCTCGTCGAGGGCAACCCGAACCTCTTTTTTTACGAACTCCTCGAACTCCTCCCTCAATACCAGGTGTCCGGGACTCAAGCCTCCGTCGCCTGCTCTTCGGCAAGAGCAGGAACGGAAGGCCTCGGAGTGGAACGAGACGTTGTTGTAGAGTCTGTCCACCAGGCAACATCCTGTGCCGGATACCACGATTCTCTTTTTTCCCATGCCACTATCCGTTAAGAGAGAAAGGTGCTGTAATCGTTAACCAGAAGATAGAGTGGCGCCTCGTCTTCGACGATGGTGGGAAATCTTCCGATCGTTTCGAAAAAGCAGTTGTCCGCCGAATCGTCGTTTACAGAACTTACCTCACCCACAAGAACTTTCCCTTTTCCAGGTTGACCATAAAAACGGTGGTACATACCCTGTTCAAGGGTGATACTCTCCCCTGGCAACAGGATCACTTTTCCGCCTGCTTTGACTCTCCCTTTTATGCCATCTTTTGTAAAGTGAACATCCGTCGTGTCGAGCCGGTTGTCGGGCGTGGAGTTGTAGAGTTCGATGATCAGGTTTCCTCCGCCCCGGTTGATGATATCCTCCATTTTTGTCCAATGGTAGTGCATCGGTGTCTCCTGGTTCTCTTCCACGATCATCACTTTTTCGGCATACGGTTTATTGCCGGCACCGGGTTTCCCGTTCCTGATGGTAAAGAGGAACAACCCCCGGCGGCGAAAATCTCCCGATCCGAAGTCGGTGATGTCCCATCCGAGCATGCTGGAGATGACCTCCTCCGCATTGTCTCTGTTTTCCCGCCACTCCTGCATCGACCAGTAGGCCCAGGGGGGAAGGAGAAAACTTCTCTCGCGCAGAAACGCTTTTGCCTCGCGCAGAATCTGATTTATTTCACTTCGTTTCATACCTGTATAATTAAATTGTCAACTCTTTGTCACAGTGTCACGGCATGAGTTGCCCGGCGTTCAGGCAGTTTTCACTGAGCCTGAACCGGATCTGCCGGTCGCTCCTCCCTCTTTCCCCGATAATCAGGGCGGAGTTCTCCAGCCGGATAGTTTCAACTCCCTTGTAATCGTTCGGAATCGTGGCCAGGAAAGCGATAAACCTCTTCTCGACCGTTTCCCCGGCATCGATAAAATCGTAGAGATTCCGGTTGAAAATCTTCCCCTTCCTTGCCACTACCGGAAACGGTTCGTGCAGTCCGGTGGTACCGAACTCCATGCCGAATGCTGTCGGCACGCAGTTCTTCATGGAACGCCAGAAGTTGATCCAGGGATAATCCCCGGTCCTCCAGAGGTAACCCACCATCAGTTCCAGATGCGGATTGAGAGCGGTGACCCATCCATACTTCTCCCGCCGGTTGTAGACGAATGACGAGACCCTGGGCCATGGATCCTCAATTTGACGCAGGTTCACCCTCTTTCCATTGTGGATGGCTTCGGGCCAATGGAGCACCGGCTTCTCCTGGTGTAAACTGCCATCCTCCTTGTCTTCAAACCCCTTTTCGGTATTGTTGTCGATCAACGTTCCCTTGTCGAGAAAAGGTGGTGCGAGAGTGACATGTTGAACGATATTGAACATCCGTCCATAGCTGTTGAGGTTCCTTATCTTTTCCGAAACGACAAAGAGGGGCTCCCCGGAAGGAAGAGTGACCTGTCGGGTCAGTTCAAGTTTTCCCATCGGCAGGCTGCAGCGCATAACGCAGCTACTCCCGGAGAGGTCACTCAATTGCCAATGCTGACTGTTTACCTCTCCATGGTGATGAAACCCTTCTCGCCGCTCGCCCTCTGATGGCGGTCCCCATCTGTCGAAACAGAGGAAGTGTCCCCTGAACGGAGGGTTTGTCTCATCCTCCAAGCTCCAGTTGATGGGATTCAGCAATCCTCCTTTCAGGTGAAAGTCGGTATAGGCACCGCCTATCAGCGCGATCTTCAGGGATATTTTATCGTTTTCCAGCAGAATCATGAGCAGTAAAGCTTGGTGTGGGCAAACCTGCTATCGTGGCCTGATGCCGATAGTGGCTATTTCGTGGGGCTTCAGCCCTACTGTAAAGGCGGAGCCTTTCGAAACAGGTGCTGCTGCTCCCTGGAGGGGCATCTCTATCAGGTTGAGCCTGCGTACTGCTGTTGCCGCTACGGGCAGTTGGACCGTAACGGATGTTGCTCTCCCTTCAGTTTCTACCAGTCTGACTATCAACTCGTCACCCTCTTCTGATTGTTTGATGCCCGTTATGGCCACGTTGGATTCGCTTACCGAGAAGAACGACTGCTCTTCGGGCTGGGTGGCATGGTCTCTTCCCAAAGCCAGCGATGGCGGTTCTGCTGCCAGCACGGGAACATTGTAGTCGTCTCCTTCCATCCATACCCCACTCTTCCAATCTCCCACGTGAGGAAAGAGGGCATACCGGATGACAAACTTGCCGAGGTTGGGATAGATGTCGGGACTTCCTGCAGCCCTCATCAGCGTCAATCGCAGCTCCCCGTCGTGGTAGGAGTGTCCATACTTGGTCTTGTTGAGGAGGGCGATGCCGCTCTCTCCGTCGGTCAC
>ENA-UOYA01000807-UOYA01000807.1-activated-sludge-metagenome-genome-assembly--contig:-NODE-807-length-37086-cov-25.561070_pt1 | contig 37086 bp, 42 predicted proteins | sample MGYA00238163_ERZ764804 | MGnify/ENA primary metagenome ERZ764804 (study PRJEB28919, sample SAMN05720223) | activated sludge metagenome | isolation source: Anaerobic digester | place: Hong Kong...
TCTACCATTAACGGGTGGTACAACAACAGGTAAAATTGTTTATGATAGCAGTTTGGTTATTTCAAATAATTATGATTTAATTACGAAAAAATATGCTGATGAAAATTACGTATCCTTGTTGGGTGATACCATGACTGGATTTTTAACATTGCATGCAGATCCCACAGATAATTTACATGCGGCAACAAAACAATATGTTGATGGATTTCTACCATTAACGGGTGGTACAACAACAGGTAAAATTGTTTATGATAGCAGTTTGATTATTTCAAATAATTATGATTTAATTACGAAAAAGTATGCTGATGATAATTACGTATCATTATCTGGTGGAACATTAGTTAACGATTTTACCTTTAGTGGAACAGTACTTTTTTCAGATACATTACCAAGATATACAGGTGTAATAGTTCCTACGAATGATAATGATCTTGTCACAAAAGAATATGTTGATGATATTAATACAACCTTTACTCCAACTACATATAACGGAATGTATCATACCGATTTTATTAATGGGATTGTTGGAACAATATTTGATACTAATAACAATAATGGCGGTACCGTATCAAAATATACTACTAATATATCAGGAATGTATGGTTGTGTCTCATTGAATACATCAACAGCTTCTAATGGGGGAGCTGAAATAAATGATGGTAGTTCAAATGGTATTTTAACTAATAATGATACATATTGTTTAGTACAAGCATACATTCCGATATTAAGTACAGCTGTACAAGAGTTTACAACTGGATTCGGTTTGGTAAGTGGCGGAAGTTATAAAAATTCAACAGCAACTCCTCATATTATATTTTTATACGATAGAACAATATCATCTAACTGGTTGATATCAAGAAATGGTACAACTTTTACAACATCCGTCCCTGTAACAGCTGATACTATTGATATATTTAAAATAAAATACAATAATGCTGCTAATACTATTCAATTATATATTAATGGAGTATTGGTACACACATATAATACAGTTAATATAAGTTCAAATACTTACGGTTTTCAGTCATTTATATTAAAATCTGTTGGTACTACCGCGAGAGAGTTGTTGTTGGATAAAGTTTTATATGGTAAACTTACAACTGTTTCATCTAATTGGGTACTATAATGTCAGTATTTTTTCGTAGTATTGAAGAAAATACAAAAATCTTACCAGATAATATAATGATATATCTCAAAACAACAGAGACTTGTCAGCTTGATTGCTCACATTGTTTTACAAGTGGGCGCTCTGGTAAAAAAGTTTTTTTCAATGTCAATAATGTTAAAAGTTTTTTTGATCAAATATATTTTCACAACAAAAACCAGAGTGGTAATATAGCTTTTCATGGTGGAGAACCAATGCTTGCTGGTTTGGATGATATGTATGAAATTTATTATTATGTGAAAAATTTATTACCGAATATGTGGTGGTCGATAACAACAAATCTAACATATAAATTGACAGATGATATAAAGGAATTTTTTAAACAAGTTTTTTTTACAACGGGAATTGGTGTTTCTTGGGATTTGGATATTAGATTTGATAATAAAGTACAAGAACAACTTTGGAAAAAAAATTTAGAGTGGTTAGTAGAACAAGGATTTAATGTTACGTTAATGATAAGCATATCAAAAAAATTAACAGAATATCCTGTTGATGACTTTTTGAATTTTATTTCTTCTTTGGGTATACAACATGTACATTTAGAAAGAATCACCCCAAACGGTAATGCTATTAAAAATCCTAATATTTTTCCATCTAACACACAATTAGATGAGTGGTTTTTAAAATTATGGCAACGTTCTTTAGAAATAGATTGGTTTTCACATAAAATTAATAATCTTTTTTTCCATTCATTATTAACCAGTCTTGTTCAATCTCAACATTCAGGATGTAGATGCAGAGAATGTGAACAAAAAATTTTCACATTAAATGCTGATGGAACTGTTGGGGGTTGTCCTAATTCTGCTCCTGAACTACATTATGGAATGGTTACAGATACGTTATTATCACTATATAGTGCTACAAATAGAACTTGTAATATAAATGCTGAGTTAAACAGAGAACTTCCATGTTGGTCTTGTGAGGTTTATGATGTATGTAATGGTGATTGTCATCAATTAATGTGGAATGATAAAGATGGAAATATAATTACCGATCCAACAGAAAATGATGTATGTCCTGCTCCTAAGTCTTTAATGAAACATCTAAAGCAGAATTATAATTATACATTATATCAAAACATTTTAGGAGATTATTTAGGAAATGAGTAATGAAATTAGAGCCGTTGGTATAGAATCTTTAGTAAATGAAGCGTTCAGAAACCAAGCAAACAGTTATATAACAACTAATCCTGATAAGGCAACTTCAATAGAGGCTAACAGAATCACAAATGGTACAATTATTATTGGACAAGTGTTACCTCCAGCTGATTCCGTTAGATATCCAAATATTAATCCTGCAGAAACTATTGAACCGCTTCATAACATATTAGGTGAAAATACTCTTCAAACATCAGGTCAGAGATTGGGTTTGGCATTATGGCAATGGGCAACAGTATATTCAGCAGTTAGATATTGTAGATTTGAAATCGATACTAACACAGGTCCGATTCCTCCTTATTTTAAATATTGTTATTTACCTACATTTTCAGACGCATTAACAGCATATGGTATTACTCCAAGTTATATTAATGCTATTGGAGGATTTATTACTGGAAATGATATTAAGTATGATGAAATTGTAAATGTTATTCAAATTTTAAAAGCTCATCTAAAAAATGTGCATGAAGATCCAACGTATGGAACGTTATTAAAATTTTGTCATAGTAACTGTCATTCAAATTGTCATGGTTCAAGGAGTAGACGATAATGTTTTTGATAAAAAATACGTTTTATGTTGATTGTATTAGTAATTTATATACTAAACCAGTTAAAAATTGTGGTTTTATTATTACAGATCAACAAAATGACCTTTATAATAAAGAGTTAGGAGAATTTAACTTTACAGATATAGATAATATCCACAAAATAAATTTTGAACAAGAGAAATTTATTTTATATGTTGAGTCATATAATTATGTAAAAATATATAATAGTTTGATACGTAAGATTATTAATACGTATCCATGTTTACGACCGTATGAACAATATATTTTTGGTGGTAAGTCGTTATTTGTATTACATGAGATTGGTATTGATGATCATGATGATTTTTTTGATTTAACCTCATTGGATATAATGAAATTACATGAATTATCGTTTGAATTTTTAATTCCTATTTTATTTTTTACACAACCTAGAATTGATAGGTATATAAAAGAAAAATTAACAAAATTTATAATATCATGGAAAAATCATGTTCATAAAAAATGTTATGATAAAGTTTTAAAATACTATATAATAAGTAAAGATTTAAATAGTGCAAAATCATTACTATTATTAAAAAACCATCATAGTGATACGTTTATTGATTTATTAACTTTATGTAAAACCATTCAATCTAATAGTGAAAGTTTTTTAGGTGAAATATTATATGAAATAGAATTTCTGTTCACGTTTAATAATAATTGGGCAAGTCTTGTTGATTTTATAATAAACAACAATGTAAGATACGTAGATTCGAAAAATTATAAATATAACGAAATTTTAATACAATATTTGTTTGGAGTTATTTCTGATGAATGTGCAACAAGTTGTTCTTCCATTGAACAACAAACAATTAATGGATCATCTTCAAGTTAAAAATAAAAACCCAAATCATTATTTGATAGATTATGAAAAGTCTATTTTAAAAGGGATGGGTTTTTTATCTTATATTAATAATGCAGATTTAATTTCAAATGTTATAAATTTTGATGCTGATTTTGTGTATCAATATATAACATATGGTTCTATTTTATCAAAAAATATTCCCAGTTTACTTCATATTCATGCAAACCTTATATTGTTTCAATTAACTGGTGATAGTATGTTTATACCAGAAGAGTTTGATTATGAACAATTATTATTAGATCCTAAAATAATCAGTATTATTAATGAACAGATTGACTTATTAACAAATATTCCTTCATTTATATTAGGTAATACTTTAAAGAATACTGAATTAGAAAGCGATAATGATTATAATTTTAGTAATGTAGGATTGTCTTGGATTTTATTATTATCATTACCTAATTTTATGGATGTGTGTTTATCATTCATGATTCAAAAAGGTCTTATTAATATTGATAAAAAATATCCAAGGAATTTTAATGACTATATCTTTAAAGGAAAAAATTTAACAGCATATATTGATACTAATTCACTATATTTCACTACATTACTGCTACAGGCACAAACATATGTTTCTTGATTTGATTGGTAAAGCACAGGAGATTAAAGAAAAGTATGTTTATTTAACAGAAGAATGTAATTTATCTTGTGTGTTTTGTTGGCAAGATCATAATAAGAAAACAAACATAAATGCATTAGTACATACACTTAACCAAATTTTTTCTGAAAGAGTTTCCCACCCCACTTTATATAATGTGATGGGTGGTGAGATTTTTGCGGATTTTATAGATGATGTTGTTATTGAAAATTTTTACAATAAAGATAATAATGAAAACAAAACTTTTAATTGGCTAACGAATTTAATAGTTAACATTGAACGATTTGAGAAATTTATATCAAACGCTCCACAAAATTATATTTGGAGTACAAGTTACGATCCTTGTGGTCGCTTCACTTTAATACAAAAACAAGAATTTATTGATAATATATTTTACTTAAAATCAAAAAACATTATACCACATACAATATCAATTGTTTTAACAAACCAGAATATTGACGCTATACTTAATGGTGATATAGAATTTAATATATTATATCAGGCACAATTTAAGATTTTTTTTGACTTTTTATCTCCAATAGAAAATAATTTTTCCAAATTATTACCAACTGAATCAAAAATTGAGAAATTTTTCAAATTTCTGATTGTAAATTATCCCAATTGTGGACCGATAAATGAATGGCATGCACTGATTCCACAAAAAGCATCTTGTCGTAATAGTCAGATTATTGGGTTCGATAATATAAACACAAATTGTGGAAATACACAATTAAATACTAATAAAAAGTTAATACCTTTAGTTGATTTAAGTTCACATTCTTTACAAGTCTCATATATAGAAAAACGTAACTGTTTTTCCTGTAAATTTCTTGATGTATGTCCATTAGGATGTTTTTTAAACCATCAATCTGAAGGTTATATGGATCTTCCAGATGGCGAGTGTGGATATAGAAATGTTTTATCTTTCATTGAAACCAGAAACAATAATTGTAAGCAATAAAGTTATTAAGAAAAGTAATTTTAATATAGTTCATAATATTAATGGTTTCTATTTCAACAAAAATTACTATTATGTTTACGATTATCAAGATGGTACACCTCTTGATTGTTTACCATTTATAGATGTATTACAACCATACATGTCCTTTTTGTATGAACATGCCAGAGTAATAAATGGAAATTTGTTTTTACCATTCGATGATGTCATGAACTTATCAAATTTTGTTATAAACAATGACACTATTATAAAGATTGATTGTATTGATGATTGGTGGTGTTGTTACGGGAATATTACAATACAAACAATTATTGATTGTTTACTAACCAATGAAAATAAAATAAGATATATTTATAAACTAGGATATTTTAATGGACAGCAATGCTGTATTATATAAACTTTTTAATAATGGGGTTGTTCAACTAGAGTATCAATATAATATTAGTGATACTCTTGAACAATCACAATATGACGTTGATGAGGTAGAAACAGATATTGAAAAAATGATTTGTTCTCCTGAAGACGAGCAAAAAATACTTAATCAATTTTTACCTCTAATAAGAGATTATGACTTTATTTGGGGAAAAAATCCAACACTATCATTGTTTATACAGCGTAAATGTCATTTTAAGAGTTTAGAATTTCATACTGATTATTATGATCGTCAATCTGATTTTTTTATTCTTTTTTATCCTAAAGAATGGGATAATGATAGTGGTGGTCAGATAAGTTTTGGCATACAGGACATGCAAGGTAATGTTATGGTTAATGAAATATATTTTTTAGCAACAGATTTTGTACTTATTGTTAATAATGTCAATCCTTTATTTAAACATTGTGTAATGCCTTGTATTAATGATACAAATCGTTATTTAGGTTGTTTGGAAATAACACGAGGAACATTTTAATGGATCTCATAATCAAGCCATTAGAAGCATGTAATTTTAAATGTACGTTTTGTAGTTCAACAAATATTGCATCAACACCATATCAAAAATTGGATTTATGTTTGGTTGAACAGTTTTTGCATAGATTTCCCGAGACAAAAAATATTATTGTTAATGGTGGTGAACCACTATTAATGGAACCTGAATATTACTGGAACATTATTGATTTAATAATTAAATATGCACCAACATGTAAATTAAGTTTTACAACAAATTTGTGGGTTTTTTATAAGAATCCTGATAATTGGATACCATTATTTAAACACCCATCTGTTGATGTTGGTACATCTTTTAATTATGGTGATACAAGGCTAATCACATCTACAAAACCTCTAACAGAAAATATCTTTATTGATATGGTTTGTCACTTTGAGCGTTTGATCGGCTATAGACCTGATTTTATTAGCGTTATTAATGATGTTAATGAAGATTCTGCTATACAAAACGTATTGTTGGCAAAACAATTAAATGTTGTTTGTAAATTAAATTATGCAATGTGTTCTGGTGCACAACAAACACCATATATGTTATCTAAGATTTATGAAACGTATTTGAAAATATATCAAATGGGTTTACATGAGTATGAATATAACACACAACAATTTTTACAGACAATGAATTTAGAACATACTACTTGTCCACTATCTCGTAATTGTGATAGTCATATTAGATGTTTACAACCTGATGGTGATTATTATTCGTGTGGAAGTTTTGGTGATGATAAAAAATATGCTATTGATTTCAACAAGGAAATGATTTCAGATAATATTATCACACCTTTATCTGATGATAATACTTTATTTTCATTAAAGGATGAATGTTTATCATGTCCAATGTTTAATGTTTGTAATGGTTGTAAAAAAACTATTAGTGATATGAAGCATATGGGTGAAATGTTTATTCAGAATCATTGTATACGTATGAAAAACGTATTGCATAAGTTTAACCAACCCATATCGTTGATACATGGAGTAAACTTAGATTGAAAGTATCATTGTGTCCTAGTTTTTATTGTAATTTTAGATGTCCATGGTGTTATTTATCAACAGAGCAATTATCATCAAGACAAATAGTCGATTTAAAAACATTAACTAATACCTTGTCCATTATTGATAATTATGAACAAATCACACACATAGATATATATGGCGGCGAGCCTACTTTATTACCTTTCAATTGGTCAATAGAATTAGTGGACATCTTGCGTAGCAACACAAAAGCAACTATAAACATTATTACTAATCTATCGACTATTAATCATCCTCTATTGTTTTTAACTGATACGGTTGGTATCAGTTATGATTTTGATAAACGTGAGCAGTATGAAAAGGTGCGGGAAAATATACGTGTTTTCCCGCGTAAAAAACACATTATAACACTAATTAATCAATTACATCATCTTAACCATATCGACGCGTATATCGAAGAATTAACGTCGTTACGAATCGATTCTTGGGAACTCAAACCTTTTTCTGTTAGCAAATATAACAATATGTTTATTGAAGACTTTAATATGTTTGAAAATTTTGTGAAAACAGTAATTGAAAAAGAATGTTTCTTTGAAATTATTAACGAAAAAAACATAATAAATAAAACAAATTCTTTTAGCAATGATCATATTTATATTTTACCTGATGGAAAAATGTATGTGTTAGACTTTAATGAACAAAAAGAATATTTTAGATTAGTAAATAATATACAAGAATACATTGAATGGACTATTAATGAACACACTTTATTCACCACAGATGTGTTGTGTGTAAATTGCCAATATAATGGTAAATGTTTGAGTGAACACTTGAAGGTTTATGATAATACATGTAATGGTTTTCCAAATTTGATTAAGTGGTATAATGAACGAAATTGAAAAAATTTACAATTTACAATGTGAATTCAAAATAGGAGATGAAGATGTTTTCACTTTTTGCACCAGATACTTTACTGATGATAGTCTTATTTGTTACTTTCCATATAAAAGCTTTTGTGTTGCATTTATATACAGTCGCATTTTATCTGTGGTGTATAACATTTCACAATATGATTTATTACGTGATGCAACTTTATTGCCTAATGATCCGTATTTTATAATTTATAATACAGATACGTTTTATATATATGACTTCTTAATTGAGAATTTTAATGATTTCATTACATCCTTTTCAACCCAACATGTTAGAATAACAAGTTTTTTTTGTTTTCTTGAGCACCATCTTGTATAAATACATATAAACATAAACTCAAGGATTAAAATATGAAAGCGTCTCAATTATCTGGTGGTATCGTCAATAAAGTTCGAACAATTACTGGTGTTACTACTACAGATTTAACATTAACTTACAGTGATCAGGAAGTAGTTGTAAACCGTGCAGCAGCAGTTAACATTACTATCCCAGTAAATTTGGAAGTTGGTAAAACTTTTCGGTTACATGACATTGGTGCGGGTCGATTAACATTAGTTGGACAAACAGATGGTCCAGTATCTGTTACATTATTGTCCGAATCTGGTTTATTTGTATCGTTAGCTCAATACAACGTTATTGATTTAATTGTGATTGCTGCTAATACTGTAATAGTTAAAGGTAACGTTTAATTAGTAGACAAAAAAATTAAGGTCGCTTTGCGACCTTAATTTTTTTTCTTTATAGGAATATTTTTTACTTCTCTGTGTTTGCGTCTTTTTATATTATAAACGACATTCATTTCAAAAATCGGCAAAGGACCAATAGCTCTGTTAACATGTTCTTCAGGAAATGTTTTAAATAGTGGTTGAATAATCTCTGATAAATTATGCTGAGATGCCAAAATTGAAAAAGGTTGTACGCAACCATCATTCCACCAAATTTCAGCGACTTTAATTATATCATTCATGTTTATTGAATAGGCTTCACAATAGTCCAATACAAATCCATTAATAGTTTTATTAATATAATTATCAACCAATACGATATATGGATAATTTTGATACATCACTAACGTAAAGTACGGTTTTCCTGTATATTCCTTACAATGTTCTTCTCTCACAATTGGAGCGATTTTTTCCATGTTAGTATTCTTTTAAAAATTATTTATCACCAATGTTAAATAGTTAAACAAATACTAAATACTTTGAAAATATGGTGCAAAAATAATGGGTGTAGGTTTCAAAGAGTTTTTTCATGCATTTGGTAAAGCCTTAATAACGGCGGCCGAAGAAATGGATAATCAAAATAATGATATTGATAATCAATATAATCCTTATACAGAGTTGGATAATCAACAATCAACAAATTCATTTGAGATTCAATTTCAAAATGATGATGTAGATAATATGCCAATTAAAGCCACTGAATATGAAGAGTTCAATCAACCAGCTAAGCGTGACAATCAGGATGAAAATGACCCTGAAAATTTTGAACAAAACTCTCAAGGTGAAAATAATTTTCAAGATGATTTCATTGATAACAATGAAGATAATCAAAATGATTCTTTTGATAATGAACAACCCAATAATTCTGAAGATCCTGACCGTCAAGGTAATGTGCGATATGTTGAAGGTGCTCATCTTGTATCAAGACGTCAAGTAGATGATGGTACGTATGAAGAATTATGGATATATAATATTGATAAGAATAATACCACACGTTCTGATAAAATCATCAAAAATATTTTGAAGGGTACAGATATACCTGAAAACGAAATTAGTTCTGATGATGGTTCACAAGATTATGTTGCATGGACTGTTGGTAATGTTCAAATGATAAAAGTAAGGGGATTACCAGAATGAATTTATATAACGAACGAGAACCATCATTATTATTAGAACCACACTTGTGGGAATCATCTTCTGATGTTCTTTTCTTACATAGACAGTTAGATATTTGTCATAATAGATTACAATTGTTACATAATACTGATTATGATACAAGTCTTTTAACAGAACAAATAAACAAACTCGAAAGTTATCTTAGTAAGTTATACGATAAGAAAACTTTCGAGCGTAATCAATTTATGTGAAAGTATGATTATTAATACAGATTTAAATTACTGTATTAATATATCTATCATTATTATGTATTGCTCTTATGTGAAATGCTACCAATTGAACAGGTTCATTAGTATGTATTATTTTAAATTACCCATAATACATTATAGGTAAATAAAAGTATAATTATTATACGATAAATTAATAAGGGTTTAAATGAGTATTCAAACCATTAAATTACGATATTCAAGCGTAAATATTGAAGATATTAAAGAGTTACAAAAACAACTCTCCGTATCTTTTAAATACGCTTATAATCGTGCTAAAAATGGTTTTAATCAAGTACAAACCCGTGAATTAATTAAATCACTCAATAATATAAGCAATGATGCATTTTTGAATCATTGTGCTGTAACAAAGGGATTTGCTGCATATAAATCTGCTCAAGAACGAAACCAAACAAAAATAATATTTGGCGGAAGAAAAAACTTTATTGCTCGCCAAAATAATAAAATTACCAAAGAAAAATGGCAAGAACTACGTCAGCAACCAATTTATTGCATTGGTGAATCAAATCAAAAAGGCAATAGAAAATTCAAATTGAATATTGAAAATAATTGCATTATTTTCAAATTATCAAAAAATCAACATTTTGTGTTAAATTTGCTTGATTTGAAAGCAAATCAAAGAAAATTGTTACAAAAATTACAAAATGAATGCGAATTGAAAGAAAATTGTTTCACCATCAATTTATCTCAAACTCATATATCAATAAGTTTTGAGCAAAAACAACAAGAAATCAAAAAATCAAATGCAAGATATGCGGGAATTGATCTAAATCCAAATTATATTGGATTAGTTATTTGTGAAAATAATAAAGTTGTTTATCAAAAAATATATAATTTTTCTCACTTAAATCAAGCAGATACAAATAAAATTAAATATGAGAAAATCATCGCTTGTAAAGATATTCACAATTTGTTAGTTTATTGGCAAGTCTCAAGATTGTGTTTAGAAGACTTAAATATTCAGTCTAAAAATCACAATAAAGGTAAGACTTTTAACAAACTCGTGAATAATAAATGGCATCGTTTATTAATTCAAGAGCAATTAATAAAAAGATGTGATATATCAGGTATTTATGTCAAAAAAGTAAATGCTGCGTATAGTTCATTTGTTGGAAATTTAATGCATCAGTTACCTGATGCATTAAGTTCTGCGTTAGAAATTGCCCGAAGAGGCAAAGAAAATACAACTGGATTTTATCCAAATTTGATTAGCAATGAAGATTTATCACGCCAATGGAAGGATGCGATAAATTGGAGTTTTTCAAACTGGACTGAACTCTATTGTATTTTCAAATCAAAAAATTTGATTAAAGAGTATCGAGTTTCCATGCACTCTTCGAGTCTGGTTTTTCAGAATTTTATCTCCACAAATTCCCTTGTGAGCAGTTATATATCTAATATATCTGCGGAATTTATGCTATAAAATTTATCTTACCTCGAATGTTGAATACGTTTACATATTTACTTTTTCCGGCGAATGGTAACATGTTGAAATTACCATCTTTACAAACTTCTTTAACATAGGACATTGGATAGCAATATATTCCTATTGGAGTATTGTACATTGATTGTGGATTAATTCCTATTTTATCAATCTGTGTCAAGCTGATAAACAAATTTGGTATATTATAAATCTTGTCTGTTGTTTGGTCTAATAAGTTATATAAGACTTCTTTAGTATGTGTTTTTTTATTTTGAAGAGGATTTTTTCTAGCCTCACATAATAAAAACAAATTATTTAATTTCATAAATACTCTTATAATAAACATAAGAGTATTTATAATTTAAATTTAATTCATCTTACATACTACATTATTCACTTTAACATTCAAAGACAAATTAAGTAGATTCTGTAAGTTATGTAAATCATTTATTAGATCTTGTTCAAAAACACCACTAGCTACTTGAATTTGTCTCTTTAATGAATAAAATACTACATCAATACAATTAACCTTAAAACAAACAACATAACATTGTTTGTTGTAATCATACGCAACAACTGGTCGTTTCATAGTAAAAGCTCGTTTACCTCTACGACCTTTTGCATTACAGTGTTCGATGCAGTTTTTAATATCTTCAATAATTAATGTTCGAACAGCTCTCATAATACTATAATCAGTAATATCAAGTTCTATTTGAACATCGAATGTATAAATAGAATTAATTTTACCTGCATTATTGCTACCTGCAGTAATACTAACAACTTGTCCTAGCAGCTCAAGATTACCTGATAACTCACTTTGATGTACTGTTTCTTGAATAACGTATTCATCAATGGGACTGTATACGTTAGTTAAATCTGGTGTGGTAACAACCCAGAAACGTGGTGATGTCATTTTATCTCTCCTTCTCTATAAAACTTAATTTGAATATCATTCTTGCATAATCAGGATGTAACACTATTTTATCATCAATTTTCACAAACGATCTATCATAATGATTTGGTCCCTGATAACAAAAATAAACTTCTTTCACGTCAGTAAATATTACTTTGCTTATTACATATGTTGTGGTAAATACTACTGGAAACAATTTTGTAAAATTTTCCCTACTAATTATAATAGTATTGGCACAACCTCGTCTTGAATTTCTTGCAACTAATGTAACTGCTTTCGTTTGGAATAAATCTGGATTTGACTTAAAATCTTGGAATTGTATAACCTCCCCTTTAATATCCAAATCATCAATTGTATTAATATCAATTAATTTATTATCAATATAGTAAGTTTGGATTTCTAGTGAAATACGTTTTGTTTCATTTTCATTTTTATTGATGAAACTATTAATAAAAGTTTCATCATGTATATGTTCCTCTTTTGGAACTTCTACATACCTCATTACAAAAATTTTATCATCTCCACGTAAAGGGTATTCAAAAGTTTCCAAGTTGTTGTATATTTCACCGACAATGTCACATGCATCAAGATAGCTTCCTACTATGATATTAGTATCATCAAAAGATGTTGAAATAGCATAACCGTTTAGAAAAGGTGAAATAACTATTTCTTGAGTTTTAAAATTTAACCCACTAAACTTTTGTATCACATACTTTTGCATTGTTACAATAATTGTATTTTTGAAAACTCTCAACATATGGAATGGAATTCCACTCAGTGATAAGTTATATAAGTGCTGTTTATTGAACATTTTTTTTGTTCTCCGTTTAACATTTTACTATTTGACTATTTGACTATTTGACTATTTGACCACACGAACACTATATTTCCACAGTCCCATATTCTGTCCCAACCATTTTCTTGCATATTTTCCCATTCAGTTTTTGATTCATCAAAAAATTCGAGAATTGATGCTAATTTATGTTTTTGAAACATAATTCTATTATATATTTTCCTATAATCTTTTGTATAAAAATACGATGGTTTTGAAAAATGACTAAATGTAAAACCCATGTTTGCATAAACATCACCAGAAAACAAATGGCGATGACAATGAGATACTATTGTTTCAGGATTATGGTTGTTTACGAAATGTGAAAATAGTTTATTAGCACCACCAACAATAGTTGTGTTTAATTTACTACAAAATCTTAATAATTCCCATTGATATGATGATGAAAATCTTGAACGTCCAAAAGACATAATTGAAACTAATTCATCATTGTAATATAATCCATAACAAACAACTGATGGTATATAACCTTGAATATGATTTTTTGTAACAAACCATGCCTCTAATCCTTTATCAATTGCTTTAATTTTAGTTTGTCTACCATATATACGTTGTTCATATAAACCTAATTTTGATTTGATAATAGATTTACATATATCACGTTTATTGTCCCAATCATGTTGCCATATGTGTATTAATTCTTTCCCTTTTTGTTCACATTTAATTGTTTTTGTTAAATGATAATTTTTATCTTGGATATTCAACTCCGAATGCCAAAATAATCCATTACATTCTATGAGCAATTTGTCATTAATACATATATCAATTTCATATGGTGCGATTATATCACGTCTGTTAATACTGACATTATCAATACCAATATCAGTAAGAAAAGATAGTATTTCTTTATGGAATATTGACGTGTAATGCACTTTTGGTTTCACGTTGAATTTTTTAAATCTCTGATGGATAGATCCTAGACTCATACCATGAGTTAAAGCAATTTCTGTCATTGACATTGTTTGATTAAGCTCAACCAATTGTGGAAAGTTTTCATCCATCATTAATTGTTTACCTAATTCTGTATAATTTAAATAATAACTTGAATACCCACCATATCTTTCATTACACACTTTTTTTCTATTATCAATAGATGATGGTAACGTAGCAGGAAATCTAGTACCAAACTTGAGTAAATTTGTTTGTTGTGCTTTTTGAACAAACTGCGACAATCCACCACAAAATTCGGAACCATATCTTTCTATGTTAGTTTGTTTCATTCGTTCAAGAATTTCTTGATTTTGAAGAGGATGCTCAACTCCATAATTCTCTAATAAAGTTTGTTTAGCTTTTTTAATAAGTTCGCTAGATTGAAAAGGATGCTCGACACCATACTTTTCTTTCATAGTTTGCTTGATTTTATCTCGTATTTCTTTTGATTCAAGAGGTGAATTAACTCCATATTTTTCCTGACAAGTTTGTTTGATTTTTTCACGTATTTCTTTTGATTCGAATGTGGAATCAGTACCGTATTTTTCTTGGCAAGTTTGTTGCCTTTTTTTCATACTTTGGGCTTTTTTTTCAGGAGATAACAAACCTCTTTTCTCCACACAAGAGTCTTTGCACTCTTTACTGCAAAATTTAGACCATTTATAGTATCTTGGTAATTTATAACACAAATTATCACAATTTGGATTTTTACATTTTGGTTGTGGATTTTCTGCAATAAACTTTGCTAATTTTTGTTCTGATAACTGTAAGTTTATTTGTTTTGCAATGTTACTACTAACCTTATTGGCGCAAGTACGGCAGCAACATGTTGCTGCCGTACTGCTGTAGTTAGCACATTCTGGATTACCACATTGTTGATTAGGATCAACTTTCATTATTTAAACTCCGAATTCAATCAAATACTTTATATTACATTGATTTGTTTGGTATACGATAATTTCATCGTTTTGAACTCCTGAATAATTCCGTTTAGCCCATGTTGAGTGAAATCCTGCTTTAGGTAACGATTCAGAACTACTTTTGGGTGTATAATAATCTCCCAACGCAACATCACATAAAAACATAAAACAATTATTATCTTTTGGACCACCATCCCAATATCCAAATGAATAATTTAAGCTTTTAGAAGAACTATTAGCGAAATATACCCCATTTCCGAACATTCTACCAGCTATACTATAAGTTCCGCCTCGAACAGGAGGAATAATTAATCCATTTTTTAAAATTGATAATATATTAAACACCCGTGTACCGTGCCATAATAATTCTTGATTATGAAGTTTAGCCCCATAATTACTATAACTATCATTCATTGTATCAATGCAAACTTCATAAACGCGAATAGGTTTAAGTTTTGATGATACGTGTTGCTGTTGTAACGTACTAAAGAAAAGTTTTGTAATGTCGTCTATTACTTTTTGATCTGTACATACAGTTACTTTTGAGTTGAATAGTGTTGGTACCTGTTTGTTATCAACACTACTGGATATAGCTGATTTCTGTCTACTTAGTGCTAAATCAACAGAAGATTCTAATTGGTCTAGTAGTGTCAGTTGTTTATCTATATCATTATTGTTTGCTAAGAACGATTTGTGCCAACCTCTCGAACTTCCAACCTTTTGAGGTATTTTCATTAGATAATTATTAAGATTTTCAATATAAGATTGATCATCTAATTTATTTGCCACAATAAATGGAACCATTTTATCAAAAAGAATTCGAGCCTGATTAACAGTATCTTTTGTTACCACACCAACAGGTGTAGATACAATACCTGTTGTGATATCAACATCCATTTTACCACCAGTTGATTTATAGATTTCGTGACGATTTGTTTCAACTAATCTGTTAACAAGTGTCATTAAAACGGGGTCTGTTCCATCTGGACAAAATTGTTTTATTGCTTCATTTTGAATGATTTGTTTATCGACAGATGTTTGGTTAGTTGTAGGGGATACAACATTTGATACTACATCTAATTTCACGTATCCTTTTTTGACTTTGGAATTTGCTTTACTCTGGGCGGTACTTTCAGGTGATGATGAAATTTCTGTTTTTGATTGTCCTGTTGTTCCTACTCTACCCCAACGATACGTAATTGTATTACCTGATATTTCGTATTCCCAGAATTTGTTATTGTTATTTATAGCGTCTGTTAATATATATTTTGCGATAGTCATGATTACGTCCTTGTAATGTTTAAGATGATGTTAAGTACTATTTTAAATGGTTTTAATATGTTTAAGAATAGTATTTATCTTTAAAAGTAAAACAGTAACCCAAAAATACCACCAAAAATAAACCACATATAAGGATCAATCTAGTTAACGTGAACGTGTTTCCTCACAGTAAGTTGCATAAAACCTTTTGATAACAATGGATGGATCTTCACTAAGATCGGAATCACTATTGTTTATAAGAACATCAATATGGTTACGTTTTAAATAAGCCATAAAATATCCTAATTCTTTGTGTTGGAGACCTGTTAGTTCTCCAACTAATATGCCATTATACATTTGTTTAATATGTTTTGTTCTATTGAACAAATGCATTGTTTCATTATATCTTTGTTCAAAATCTGGAAACATTTGGAATGCTTTATATAACATAACATCTTTACTTGGAATTGTAGGTTGTTCCCAAGGTACATTAATCTCTTGAATGAAACGCAAAAAATGCATATATGTTTTACGTTTTCTATCTCTCATTCTTGCTATGTGGTTGCGATGTTCTAATGGATAAAAGTCCTTTTTAAAATAAGGATTATGAATTACAAATTTAAATACATCTGTAATATTCACAAAAATTTGCTGTTCGTGATTTTTTGATACGGGTTTTATCGCTTTGTAAAAAAGATGAGAGTCAAATCCCAAAAAGCCCATAGCTTCAAAAACATCAAGGGTTACAATTATTTCATCTATTACATTATTGTTGTTATTAGGTTCTCTCAAAACGTATGTTAGCCCATATTGTCCATGTTTAAAACCAAGATTATGAGCAATTCGTCCAGCTAAATTACCCAAATCATTAAAAGCAAGGTATGAATAACAATAATCTATAAATGTAAATGGTATAAAGATTAGATCTACTTGAAATTGTTTATATAGGATACTCACCACGTTTTTGTTTTGAGATATTTCACATCCAGAAAATATCTTAGGTAATTGCAGTACGGCTTTTTCATAATCGTTGTGACCAATAATTATATCACAGTCTCCAAAATCTTCCTTTCCACTAATCGCGGGAATTGCTTTACCAGGTAAATCGTTAATTCGTAATTTCATGAGAATTTCTTCACTAATCTCACAATACTGTTGTTTGTTTAGACGAATAGTGTCTAAAAATACATTACCACCCATGTCATTCTCCTAGCAAAAGTTATATGTGATGTTTGATTTGGTTGTGGGCAAGTTCACACTACAATAACAAGTTGGAAGATGGAAGAGCATACAAATACGCTCTTCCATCTTCTCATTTCACTTCATTGCAAATAGTTTTGATAATGTATATGTTTCTGAAAAACACAAATCATCAATCAAATGCTGTTTGTTTAAATCGATTAACACTTGTTTTGACTCTTTATATGTTAATTCTCCTACACGAAAATGACCCCAACAACGACCATCTCGTAGCAGTGCTTTATCAACATTATCAATATTATCAATATTTGATGAGATGATAATTTTCTTTTTGCGATTTCTAATAAAACCATCAGCGGTACCAAGTAATTGATACATAAAGGAGTTACCAGATTCTCTTGATGTTAAATGAATATCTATATCTTCTAACACTAAAATACGACTATCTGTATCTGTTAGGAAATTCATAAAGAAATTACCAGATTCCATCACTTTGGAATCATTTGTATAATACACCGTACCAGGAGCATGGCTACAAATTTCACGTATCAGTGTTGTCTTACCAGAACCTGGTGGACCATAATATAACGCCACCGATGCTTTGTCTTGTAAATAACTATTCACGAATTCGTCTTTGGATTTGTTCATCCAAGGATAAAAAGAATCATGAATAGTTTCACCTAAAACATCTTCAATTTCGGCATAGTCTAAGCTACCCTTTGTTAGGTAGTACCAATTTATTGTTGTTGTGTCCACATTTACAGAATGTGGTTCAAGTATTCCGTTAATGGTGTCAGTTAATTTATTCAATAATGTTTCGCAGCTAGAATAGCACTCCACACAAAAAGATGTATATTCATAATTCGTGTGAATATGAACTGATATATATAAATTTTGTGATGTGTGACTATCTTTAATCACTAGTTCTTTTATATATATTGAAGTACTGTTTAATACAGCACCAAAGAGATATTCATCTTTATAAATTACTTTAGATAAAGTATCCACGAAGTTATTAATTGAAAGGTTTTTGTTCACTTTAACTTTTAATTTTTCAGTGAAAATCAAACTTTTAGTTAGATACTTGTCAAGTATTTCTTTGTTACGTTCTACTAAGAACCCTGTTAATAACCCGTCGTGATTTGATGTGTTGAAATTAAATATCATGGTTGTTTGTTCCTTGTAAAAAACTTACATACAAATAATAAATGTTATAAATTAGGTTATCAAATGGACCAAAAACCTAATTGAAAAATATTATTATTTCAATTATAATTAAATTGTATTTTTATGTTATAAAGGTGTTTCTTATGGTACATTTAGCTTTAGTATGCTTGCTTCATGAAATGGATATGCGTTATCGCACAACTCGTGTTAGTTCCACTCCTACGTACGATAAAATATTTGAGATTGTATGTCATAATATTTGTACTCTACAGGATATTTTATCTTTTTGCAACAATAATAAGATAACCAGTTATCGCGTTCCATGTGATTTAATACCTTTATGGTCACATCCTGACTATCAAGATATGTGTGATCAAGTTTTTGAAAATACTAGGGAAATGTGGTCAAACATTAATACATATGGTATACATCTATCTTGTCACCCTGATCAATTTATTTTATTAAATTCTCTTAAACAAGATGTTAATGACCGTGCAGTTATTACATTAAACACTTGGGCTAAACTATGTGAAGTTTTACCGATTAATTTAATTAATATACACATAGGCGGATATCAAAGTAGTTTAGAACATCATATGAGTATTATAGCAAACAATCTTCCTAAATTGCATGATAGTGTAAGACAACGACTATCGTTTGAAAATGATGAGAAGAATTATAATGCTGAAGATGTGTTGTATATTTGTCAGCAACTAGATGTTATGATGGTACCTGATTTTCATCATGAACGTTGTTGGCATAAACGTAATTCAGAAGTAGCAACTAGTATTTTTATTGAACAACACATGAAAGATATTTTCGCCACATATAAAAATAGAAGTACTATTCCAACATTCCACATTAGTAGTCCAAAAGATGGATGGAATAAATCTTTTAAAGAAAATTGTAGTCATGCTGATTATATAGATTCAAAAGATTTTCCAGAATATCTACTAGATATTAATGAAACAGTTATCTTAGATGTGGAAGCTAAACATAAACAAAGAGCTATATTTGTGTTACAAGCTGAGTTCTTTTAATTCCAATAATAAATTAATTTTATAATATTCTTCATTAGTTATATTATAAAGTTGATCGAAACTTTCATCAAACATAATACCATTCTTATGTTGCAAGTGGATCAAAAAATCAACTTGCAACTCAATTGAGTAATTTGATAATTCAATCAATTTTTTCAATTTATCTATCCATAAATTATCAAATATGCAATATTGATTATATATATCGACAATAATTTCAGATAATGTTTCATTATTAATATAATAATTATTTAAAATATTATATATAAAATATTCATTATTATTAATAAAATGATAATATGAATAATATTTTTTAATTGAAAAAATAATTGAATTTATTATTTTAACAATGCAAAAATAATAAAGTCGTCTACATGCGTGGACAAAACAAGGTTTTTCGTTGTTGTTAAAAAATTTATAAAATACGATAATATCATCTAAACACTTATCATCATTAAAATATAAGTGAATAGTGTTAAATGGAATAGAAAGGAAGTCATTATGCATTTAATTAGTATAGCAGGGTCCGCAGGAACAGGTAAATCAACTCTTATAAATTATTTACAACAAAATAATAGAGGTTACAACTTTAAAGTTGTTGAACGAAAAACTTCAAGAAGTATTCTTGAAGATTGGAATGTTACTCCTCAAGATGTTAATAGTAATATTGATTTGTTCAAAACTTTTCAAATGGAAATGTTAACAAGAAAATTTAATGATGATACAGAATTACTATTTAATAGTAGTGAAAAAGATGTAATTATCACAGAAAGGACATTTGCTGATTTGTATACGTTTGCGCTCATTATTATGGGTCATAATAATGAGCACAGTACATGGCTTAAAAACTATTTTAATTTATGTTGCCAAAAGCAAGAAATATATAACCAAGTTTTTCTATTACCTTACGGTCAATTCCCAATACAGCATGATAACGTAAGACCACAATATCCACATTTTAACTTGCTATGGGCTAAAGCAATTGAAGAATTTACATATTTGTTAATGTCGGATAAAAAAATAAATATCAACGTTCATAAAATAATGGATGTTGATATACAGTTAAGAGCAAATACAGTGTTTTCCAAACTAGGATTGTGAAATTTACACCAAAAATCGGTTGCAGCTTAAGCTGCAACCATCGTTGAGAAGCCCACTCCTCTAGGTGTGGGTAAGTTTACATGAAACGAAATCACAATAATCTTTGATTTCGTTTCATGTAATAAATACATTCTATTTTGACAGAATTATTGCGTTTTTTAAATTTTGATAACAATTTATCTTTAATAGATAATTTGTCTGGTACAATGTGGTGTTTTCTAAAAATCATATTATATTTGGGTGCCAATCTAGGTAAGATTTTGTCATACAACATTTCATGTTCTTTGTCAGCTCCAAAACAAAATTCCACATTTGGAAAATTATTGTTATAATTTGCCAAACATGATATAACAAATTGAAATATTTTAATAGTATCTTGAATCGATGTTGTACCAGTTATTTTTTGATTGTCATTGACGAAAAAATCAACAACTGCCACATTAGTATCAATTAATTCTATATCAACCTTAACAATGTTGTTATTAACATTAATTTGTTTAACATAATGCTGAGGGATGTTGTTATCTTGTTGATGTAGTTTATTGAATATTTCAAATAAGTTCATAATTATAATCATTTTGCAAGTATTTATTTTTAGTAAGTGTATCCCAACAATAATACTGTAAATACAAATAAAATATTTCACTATGTATCTTGATTTTTTATTAGAAGCTAAAGGACGTAAGACTATAGAATATACTATTGATAATTTCAAAACTGTCAAAGGTTTCTATGAAGATTACACTAATAGTAAAGTATCTAATAATGATGTGGTTAATGTTGCACCAAGTCGTAAACCACTAGAAAGCTTACCAGATACACAACAATACAAAGTTGTGGGTTTACGAAAAACAGATAGTAATAATGAATATATCGCATTAACTCCTATTGATCACCCCACTTTATCACATCGTGTTTGGTTTATTCCAACCAAATTTGTTAATAATGAAAAAACTAAAAAAGCACGAGGTCGCGGTAAGTTTGATTATAATATAACAAATTATAAAAATATATCATATTTTTCAGAAGATATGAGTAATTATCAGTTTAACATTGGTGATATAGTTAAATTATCCAACTCAGATTATACCAATATCAAATACGATAACACTCAAACTTTCAAAGTATTAGGTGGTCGTGATTTACCTAGTGCTAAGTGGATTGCCCTACAACCAATTTCGCCTATAAGTAGTAATGATGTTCATTTTGTTAAACAATATTTTTTACAACTAGTTGAAGGTAATAAGAAAAAATTACAACCAGGTCGAGCAAATAAAGTCTTTACAAAAGATGATTATAACAAATTGCCACGGTTTACAACAGATTTATCATCTTTTAGATTCGATATGGAAGATATTGTCACTGTTGATTATGATGAAAGATTTGTAACAACAATTGCTGTTAAAGGTATGCCAAAAGACCAAAAATATAAAATTTTGGGTGCTGAATTAACACAAGGTATGAACAAATATATAGCACTTCAGCCTTTTAATAGTACTGATACGAATGTCTATTTTGTTTTGGAACGCTACGTTCGAAAAGATAATACCATATCACAAAAAAGAGGTAAAAAGGCAACAACATACACAATTGATAATTATCAATCTGCTCCTTATTTTAGTGAGGATATGAGTGATTATGTTGTTGGTATCAATGAGCTAGTTAGTACTCCATATGATCGTGAAAAGCAGTTTTTTTCAAATGGATTACTATCACCAGCAGAACAATATAAAGTATTAGGTGGTGCTCGAATACCAAGCGGGCTACGATATGTTGCGTTACAGCCTACTTCGGAAGAATATTCACAAAATGTGTACTTTCTCCCACAAAATCAACTAGTGAAAAGCGGAACAACCACGAAAATTGATACTCGAGGTAAAAAGACAACTACTACTTTAAGCAATTATACAAGTGTTGACGGTTTTATTAATGATCTATCTAAATATAGACTGAAATTCAAAAACGGTGATAGAGTTAAAGTGCAGTATGATCACACAACAGCAAGCACACCCGTATCTCATCTACCCAAAGATCAAGTTTATGTGGTATTAGGTGCAAAAAATTTAAAGAAACAATTAAATGATCCCAAATCACCAGGTGATTGGTTTTATGCATTGTTACCAACAGATAGCAAAGAACCACATTATGTATATTTTGTACGTTCAACGTTTGTTCGCGCCGAGAACCACGATGACACGAGTGAGCATACTCGAAGTATTGTGTATACATTAAAATCTTACAAATATGTTGAAAATTTTTCAACAGATTTCACAAATTTAGATATTAAATTAGGTGATATTGTTATTACACCATATGATAGAAATACTATTACACAATCTGTTCCAAATAAAGAATTCGCACCATCTCAATTGTATGTGGTGTTGGGATATAAAAAAAATAAACAATCGAAAGTTGTTGCTTTAAATCCCGTGGATGAAAACGGTCAATCGATATCTCAACAAGTTTTTTATGTACAATTTCATCTGGTAAAAAATCCTGATGAACAGGATAAAGAAAGACGGGGTTCCAAGGAAGTTGTGTATACTTTAGATAATTACAAACAAGCTTCAGGTTTTATAGAAAACATGATTGATTTTGTAGCGCAGCATGGTGACGTTGTTAAAACACCATATGATAGAACAAAAACAAGACTTGCTAATTATAAATTACCACCAGAACAATTATATGAGATAATTGGAGCACGAAAAACACCACTAGGTTATGCATTTTATGCTATTACACCTATCAAACCCGAAAATCCAATTTATGATAAACGTGTATATTTTATACGCACACAATATGTTACATTTACTGATGAAGCTAGACGACAATCAAGAACCGTTTCATTCTTTACAACCGATAATTATAAAACAATCGAAGGTTTTACAGAAGACATGAAACGATTCAACTTTGGATTAGGTGATATTGTAATAATACCAAAAAATATGAATTTAGCAACAAAAATATTTCCTCCTGAAACAAAATATAAAGTATTAGGTGGACGTATAACAGCAAGTAATAACAAATACTTAATATTAGTACCAATAGAAAATGCAACTAATAATAATGTGTATGTAATACAAGTTAAGTTTGTAAAAGATCCATCAGCTCCAATACCAAATACAATACCTAAAGTTTCAAAAGTATTAAAACATTATACAACTGATAACTACTTTAAAGTAACTGGATTCACAAAAGATTTGAGAGAATTTAAATTTCAAACAAATAATATTGTTACAACACCAACAGAAGATCTTCCACAAGACCAAAAATTTAGAATTTTAGGTGGAAGATTTACTTTAATGGGTATTAAGTATATTGCTATTAATCCTATTAAACCAACAAATACGGATTTAACGAATATTGTTTATTTTGTTCCAGAAAGTAATTTAACAAAAATATCATAAATATAAGAAAAAGTGATGATTTGTGATGAACGATTTAACAACAATTGCACAACAAATAGATTTATGCAGAAAAGATTTTTTTTATTTTGTAGAAAAATATTGTCCATATGATTCTTGTAATATAGATTTACATGGTTTAAATGTATTATTATCTTGTACGGACGCTCATAAACAAATTTTATATAGATATATTGTTCATCAATTATTATTCTCCACAAATTTAAAATTATATTTTATATGTGATGATACAAGAGATCAAACTACATCAAGATTGGAAATTTTAAAAATTATCAGTCAGTTACCACAATACTTCAAACAATTTGTCACATGCAACAATTCTACCACACTTCAAATTGGTACCAACAATGCATTATGGGTAGCAAGCAAATGTGTACCAGAATCTACAGCAATTATTATTAATACAACAGATCCTAATTTCATTTGTGAACTTACCCACACCTAAAGGAGTGGGCTTCTCAATGATGGTTGCTGCTTAAGCAGTAACCAGATTTTGTTGTTGAGCAATCCCCGCCATTCCAGCGGTTCTAATATTGATTGCTGCATTCAGATCTCTACTTATTTCCAAATTACAACAATCGCATTTGTATATGCGTTCCGACAAAAGTATTTTTGATTTGACATTTCCGCAATTACTACATTTCTTCGTAGAAGGAAAATATCTATCAATTACAAAGCATTTTTTGCCATATAACTCGCATTTATATTCAATCATTTTCCGAAATTCATAAAAATATGAATCTTTCTTTAAATGACCTACAAAATCCTTTACGGAAAGATCTTCCAAGCATATGAAATCATAGTCTTTCACAATTTGTAAACTAAGTTTATGATAAAAATCTTTACGTTGATTTCTAACGTGTAAATGAATTTTACTCAACTTCTTTTTATACAAATTGAATCGAGAACTATCTTTACATGCTCTGCTCATCTTTCTTGAATACCTAACTATTTGATTTTGGCTTTCTTTCAAAAATTTAGGTATTGAAATTTCTTTTGTATCTGATAATACAAAAGTTTTACTATTTAAGTCAATTCCAATAGATTTGTTTATATCCAATTTATTATTGGTGATTGCTTCTTTAGTGCAATGAAATACAATAAAATATTTAAAATTTTCATATTTAATAGTGCAAGACTTGAAATTGGTAGGAAAAGACCTATGAAATTTGCATTTTAAATTACCCAATTTAGGTAATTTAATTGTTGAATAATCCATATCTAGTTGATTACTATTAATCATTTGGATATTGATAGATTTAACTGGTTGTCTTTTGCTTTTGAATTTTGGGAAACCTTTTTCTTTTTTGAAACAAGCTTTCATTGCTTTTTCAAGATTCTTTAAAGTTTGTTGGAGAGTTGTGGATGGTGAATCATTTAACCATATTAACTCTTTTTTCAACTTTGTCAAATCTGCGCTATTTTGATTGAAAAAATTAAATTTATTGGTTGATTTATGAGTTTCAATTTCTTTATTCAAGAAGTAATTCCAAATAAATCTTGATTGGCCAAAAATATTAGCCAATTGATTTTGTTGAGATTTGTTTGGAAAGCATTCAAATTTGAAATTAAGATTCAACTGAAACCAACAAGAAAAAATTATATAATTATTTATACCTAAAAATTTTATAGGTAAGTGAATATTTCATCCCTGTCCTAAAGAACAGGGTTTTCATATTCAAAATTTTGATAAAAATTCTGAAAAATTACAGCTTGCTAATTGTCAACATATAATTTATATGGGTAATTATAATAACGGTTTAAGTCAAAATTTTGGTTTAATGTAGAAAAACATTTAATTATGTACTATACTTAAAATAGTAAATATATCTTTACATGGAGAAATATAAATGAGTTATGATAAAGAATTAGGACAAAAAGTTCATCAACATCTGTTAAATCTTGGCATTGAAACACCAATGACAGACCTTGTTCACAAGGATAGTGATCAAAAAATTAAAGAAATCGAACCTTTAATTGCAGAATTTATGAAAATTTTAGGAATGGATTTATCAGACGATAGTCTCGCCGAAACCCCTCGCCGTGTTGCAAAAATGTACGTAAATGAATTATGCGCTGGCTTAAATTACGATCATTTTCCAAAATGCACAACTGTCGAAAATAAAATGGCATCCAAAGACGAGTTTGTCTGCGTTACAGATATTAAATTAGTTTCAATATGCGAACACCATCTGTTAATGTTTGCTGGCACTAAACCTGGCTACGCTGGCGCGACTGTTGCATACTTCCCCAACGATAAAGTGCTTGGAATCTCGAAAATAAACAGGTTAGTAAATTTCGCCTGTCAAAAACCACAAATTCAAGAACGCTTGGGTGTTCAGATCGCTGAATCTTTGAAATGTATTTTAGAAACAGAAGATGTTGCTGTATATATCCAATCACAACATACTTGCTCCTCAATTAGAGGCATTAAGGACACCTCATCTTCAACGGTTACAGCATCTTTACATGGACGATTCTTACATGATGAAAATGTTCGTAAAGAATTTTTGCAAATTGCTAAATCGTAAACTATACGTAAACAACACATAGACAATTAAAATAAGTGAAAGAATGGTCAACCATTCTTTCACTTATTTGGAGTATAAAATAAGTTCAATTATTGATTCGTTCAATACAGCATATGATTTAACAACTGTTATTAAGGAAATTTAAGATGCCGAACGAAATAGAAGTAAAATTTCTAGTAAAAACAATGCCAACAATTCCACCAGATACCAAACACGTTTTCCTTAAACAAGGATATATGTTCAGTACACCAGAATGTACTGTTAGAGTTAGAATTGTTGATGATAAACAAGGATTTATCACAATTAAGGGTAGAAAGGTGGGAATAATCAACACGGAATTTGAATATGAAATATCATTGCAAGAAGCAAAAGATGCATTTGCCTTTTGTAATGATATTGTGATTGAAAAAACCAGATATTATTTACCAAATGGAAAACATACAATAGAGTTAGATGTCTTTCAAGGAAAACATGAAGGACTGATTATTGCAGAAATTGAACTTCAGGATGAAAAAGATGGTTATATCAAACCATCGTGGTTTGATACAGATGTTTCAAGATTATTGAGTTTTACTAACGTAAGTTTGGCAAGAAGTGGGAGAATTGCATGAGTATTACAATCACAGAAGATGGTTTTAATGAATTTAAGAAATCTTTACGTACTAAGGAACACTTGGGTTCTTGGTCTTTTCAACAAATTTCACAATATTGGTGTATGGGTGATATTGACCTTTGTCACGAAAATACAAGGCTACGCAATGATGGGCGGATTATATCCAAGAATTTTATTCAACAATTGTTATCAAAATTTGATAGCAAAGAGGTGAGAGAAGATCTTGGTGATATCGTATACCATACACAAAAAGGTACAGAATCTACTCAATTCAATGTTTGGAAAAAATTAAATGAACCAACTAAATAACATATGTAGATTCCACCGATCTGTTGAAAATTTAAAGGCTTATCCAGAAAGTGCACTTCTAGAAGAAGTTAAACAAACTTTAATTACATTGCAAAGTCAAAACGTTAAGATGTTACGATTATTGAAGGAAGTTCAGCATCAGTTATCAGATACTGAAAATATTGATCATACTTTTCTTCACCAAGAAATAGCATCATTAATACATCATATTGAAAAGGAATAAGATATGTTATATACAGGTATAGGTAGTAGAGAAACTCCTCAGCACATTTTAGCTTTGATGACTGAGATAGCCAAAGTACTAGACCATGTTGGTTATACACTGAGAAGTGGTGGTGCAGATGGTGCTGATACAGCATTTGCATTGGGAAGCAGTAGACATGAAATATACATACCTTGGAAAAACTTTAATAAAGTAGTTGATGGTATATATACAGGGAATGTTGAAGAGGGAATGATATTAGCTGCCGAAATTCATCCAGCTTGGCATAGATGTTCATATGGTGCTAAGAAATTACACTCAAGAAATACATTTCAGATTTTAGGACCAAATCCAATATCTCAACCAATTAAAACAGATTTTGTTGTTTGTTATACGAAAAATGCGGAAATAATTGGTGGTACTGCAACTGCTATTAAATTAGCAATAAAAAATGATATTCCTGTTTTTAATTTAGGAATGTTTGATCATTATCAAGATTTCACAGGTGAGTATGAAAATCTCGATGAATTAATTATGAAAGAGTTTGAATTGTTTATGCAACAATTCAAATAGATTTCATAAGAAGAGTGTGTGGTAGCATTAACCAATGTTGAGGAGTAATACGGCTGCTATATTCTGTGTTAAAAAAAGCTTGACCAGCTTTAAAGCAACCAGCTTCAGGAAACTCAGAACAGACGTACTTACTCTCATCCTGTAACTCAATACGTCTGAAAGCGATACCAACTAGAGCACCATAATCATATTTACTACCCAAAAGTGTCAAACAAGCATCTATAATATTTTGTGGATTATTACATTCGTATTCAACTATCATCCAATTCTTTGAACGTTTTTTGAGATTGATTAGTGGTTCTATATGAACTCCGTTAAAATCCGAATGCATTACCCATTCATCGTTGATTACAATAGCCATATGAGAAAACTTAGACCACGTTACGAAACGTATTAAAGGACTTAATGGTAAAAAAGAATTAGTAAATATAATTCTTAGTTTTAAATATGGTGTTTTAGTATCTATGTTGTATTTAATAATATCTTGCATAGATTTTGCTATAATATTTCTTGATGATTCCATGTTTATTCTCCGTGAACTTACCCACATCTAAAGAAGTGGGCTTCTCAACGATGGTTGTGGCTTAAGCCACAACCAGATTTTGTTGTTGAGCGATCCCCGCCATTCCAGCGGTTGTATCTTTTTAAAGTAACTGAATTTGGTTTTCATTCAATTAATATACTTATTTATCTTAAAAATTTTATTGGTAAGTGAATATTTCATCCCTCTCCGTAAATTGGGGGCCAACCGAGTTCGTAATTATATGTGTCTGGACTAGAACTTGCATATACGTTTTGTTTATGATATAAAGCAATGCCATAATGAACACCATCCATATCACCTGTTTTCTCCACCACATCAAAAGCTAATTGAACTGTAACTGGTATAAAACTACCATCCATTGTATTCCAATTAATATTCATAATGCCTAACGTGGGATGATTTATAGTTAATATAGATGAAACTGTACCACCATTTGCCAATACATCTCTTGCTTTATCTTTTAATCCTAACCATTGAGAACGAGAATCAGGATCATTATGAAACCATTTCCCAGAAACATATATTCCTTTAAATTTTCTAGTATCTCTATATGCCTTAATATCTTCCCATATTTTACCTCTGATTGCATTAATACGTAAATTATCCAACGTTGCTTTATCTGGTAAAGGATCACCTGAATCGTGAATTATATTTTCGTAAATATTCGGATCACCCTGAATACTACAACCGATAGTGGGATAGTATATTGCTATAAGTTCTATATAATTCATATTAATAAATCTCCATTATAATATAAGACGTTGTTATTGAACCACCCAATGTTTCTGTATTACCTCTATTAACATATACTGTGGATGCCGAAGCAGGCCCTATTCTAGCAGATATTGTTAAAGGTGATGTTGTACCTGATGTGAAATGTTTTGTAATATTAACTGTATTAGGTTGAGCAGTTGCTTGCCTAGAAGCTGATGCTGAAATAACAGTAGAACCATTTAGTAAAGTAGTAGTGACAACTGTGTTGTTAGTACTACATTCATAAAATATATTAAACATAACAACAATAGTAGAATTAGCATAAAATGGTGTTATTTCTGCTGTAAATATTTGGAATCCTTCTGTGGAATTTGGCAATGTATTATCATATGGTAATATTGTAGTACCTGTTGTTTGTGTTATATTACCTGTAGCGAATTGCAATAATCTACCTAAAGGTCTCCATTGATTACTTTCAGATATTTCTTCTATTAATGTATCAGAATTAAATCTTATTTTGCCGTTTGAATGAGTAGGTCTTTGTGCAGAAGTTCCGATAGGTAATGTCATGGAAGCGTTACCAGGAATAATTGGATTATCAGCTATACCAATAATAATATCACCAACAGTTCCATCGGGGTTTGTTATAGATGTTTGGTTATTAACCGCATTTAACGTTCTAGTAACTGTTGTGTTTAATGATGTACGTACTAGAATACCGTTTGTTGATGGATCGATTAAATAGTTGGCGTTTGAAGCTGCTGTAACTAAACCTTTAGCATTAACTGTTAAATTATTAAACGTACCTATGTTCGAGTTTACAGATGCTAACGTTAAGGTTGTCCCACCAATTACAGAAGTTACATCACCAGTATATGCTGGTAATATGTTATTCCATGAAGTACCGTTATCATAAGATATTGTTCTAGTATCAGTAGAAATATAAATATTGCCATTTATACTAGCAGCTGGTCGATTGGAGATAGTATTTGCGGAAATACCTCTTGCCCCATCTAAATTATACACTTGCAGATTGTTAGTGAGATTATTTAGTCCAAGAGTTGTTTTATAAGATAAAGGTGAAATGCCAACAATATTAGTACCATTATATATCAATATATCATTGGTGTTATATGTAATGTTACCCAAATCAGACAATTTTTGAGTGATATCAACACCATTAATCAAAATGGTATTCTCAATAAATAAATTATCGACAATATAACTCATTACACTTCTCCGTGTTTTGTTGCAGTATAATCAACACTACCCGTTAGTGCTGTATTTGCGTTTGTATTTATAACAAAACCATTAGCAGTTTTATTTTCAATTGTAAACGTACGGGCATTTGCTGCTGATAAAGCAATTGAATAGTTAGCATCACCAAAAGGAGTAGAAAAAGTTACAGTAGCTTTTTTTGGATTTCCAGTAAATGATGTTGATAAAATAGTATTAGCTTTGGTTGGTAAGGAAACAGTTATGTTACCAGTACCGATTAAATTTATATTATTAATGGTCTTTAAGTTGTTTGATGAGGCAATCCTTATAACACTCTGAGTTCCATTATCCTTTTTAAAATAAACCTCACCATCAAATGTATTAATAGCTAATTCTCTAAGAACCAACTGTCCTGTGGTGGGAATAATACCAGGACTAGTATTATATTTAAGCAAAATTAGTGTATCTGCTGACATTGTGTTACTTTTAGATGTATTTAATGAAATATGTACTGTTTGTAACTTTAATTACACATAAATAACATTATACATAGAACAATATGATATGAAATTGTATTCTATTTTAAATGGGTTTTTAAAAAATAGTATAAACTTTTTAAATGAGACCTCTTTAAATCAAAAGAAAATGATATCAACTAATCTTCAAATAAATGCTCGTGTGGGGGTTGAAATAGAAGGAATATTCACAATATTGTCCTTTATTTCACCAAGTAAAGCGTTTGATGTGTTTATGAGTATCTTGCAAAATTTACAAGGAAAGTTACCAGAAAAAATTATATCAGAAACGATCAAAATAATAAAACAAGGAGATGAAGCATATAAATATTCATATAATCAATTATATGATATGGTTGATTCTTTTACTCGACAAAACTTTACAGATAAGGAACAAATGTATCAGTTTTGGAAAATTTTAATTGATGTTTTAACAATAGAAGAACTATGGAGAATAGGTGAGTTTGATATGAATTTACTTGAACAGATACCATATGTAACTGAATTTAATACAGAAGATGATACTAAAGATCAGGAATATGCTAGAAGTGAGATGTATAAGAAGTTAAAAAATCATAATGTAATAGGAAAATATATACGTGAAGTTGTTAGTGATGAAAGTATAAAACTGAGTAATAAAAATACACAAGCAAAAACTTTTACTGCTGAAATAGTGACAGAACCAATCCCTTATTCAGAAATTAAGCAATATCTTATTACATTATTTGAATATTTAAAAAAGGAATTTGGATTTGAGACTAACGTAACAACTGGATTTCATGTCAATGTTTCTATTGACGGAAAGCGTGATATTGACTGGGTTAAGTTGTTAATGTTTTTAGGTGAATACCATGAACTATTAAAATACCAACGATTGTTTAATAAATTTACAGTCCCTCAGATTGATGCTATAACATATAATAAAAACATACCCGTTGAACAACAATTTAATATAACAGAATTTATATCACACGTAGATGCTAATATATCTAATACGAAATATTCAAGTTTTAATACATTGCATTGGAAAAAAGAAAAATATGTTGAATTTAGAATTATTGGAAATGATTATTCAACCAGAATAAATGAAATTTGTAAATCAATCGACAGATATGTATATGTAATGAATATTGCATGTTCACCAACGTTATTTCAAAAAGAATATTATAAAAAATTATTTAAATTATATACAAATATCGAGGATAATAGAAAAAACAATATACAGTATAAAAATTTAAAAGCAAATATAGTTAACAAATTTTCATGGTTAACAAATATAAGACTATCACCTAAAGACGATGATACAACATCTATTCAAAAAATTAATCAAATAAGGTCCTGGTACGATAGGCAAAATATAAAGATGTCTAAAGAAGAAGAATCATTTTTGAGAGAGTTTGAACAAATAATAAAAATATCCAAAAATCATTAAAAAAGTTTTTTTAACAGTTAAAAACATATATAATTAATAGTAATATTAATGAGGAGAAACGTTAATGTCAAAAGATATACACATTTTAAGTGAAGTTTTTATGAGTTTAGAAGCAGAATTTATTTATTCTGGATTCCCCACGTTGTATTTTAGATATGCGCGTTGTAATTTAAAGTGTCCTGGATTCAATAATCCTACAAATGATATTCATGAAGATGGGTATGCTACGTTGAATTTTAACCCAAAAGTATTTGCTCGCTTGCAAGATATGCCTTTAATTGAAAAAGGATGTGATAGCCAATACTCAACAAATGTTAAATTCAAACACACTTGGCTTCATCTCACGGATGAGGAATTAAGCAATGAAGCAATTAAATTATTACCACATGGTAAATGGATCCATCCTACAACTAAACTCCCAATTATTCTTAGTATAACAGGAGGAGAACCAACAGCGTCGTGGAAGAATATTGTTCAAATTTTAAAATCATCTTTGTTTAAAGATGTTAAACATATTTTAATTGAAACAAATTGTACTGTTCCGTTAAAACCAGCTTTCCTACAAGCTATATCAGAATGGTTAGAAGAAGATACGTCAAGACGTTGGACATGGAGCAATAGTCCAAAACTATCGTCATCAGGTGAACAATGGGATAAATGTATTAAGCCAGATGTAGCATTATCTCAACAAAAATTACTACTACAATATCCTAATCGTGTCACACAATACTTTAAATTTGTTGTTAATCCAATCAAAGAGGAGTTTGATGAAATTGAAAAAGCAATGAATGAATATTACAATGTTGGTATTGATAAATCTGTCTTGGTTGGTGCAATGAATGCTGCATGTACCAATGAACAACAACAAGCCACAACAAAAGATATGGCATCCATGTGTATTGATCGTGGGTATTGTCATATTTTTAGACAACAGAATGCAATTTGGGGAAATGGTGTTGGTACTTAATTTTAAAACCAATATTGTTTAAATGTAGAATACTACTACTTTGTTTTTGTTTTTCTTAAAAGGAACTTTATACCATGTTTGTACCTGTATTGAAAAAAATAGCGTCCTATTTCATTTATGGACCAATGTATGACAAATTCGCCGTTAACCAAAGGTTAACAAAAAAACAGTCACAAACAATGTTTGGACCAATGAATTTAACTAAACCAACCAATATTCCTGATGAAGAATCCATGTTTGACATTAAAGAAATTCTTTCATTTCTTTATCGTCAATCAGATTTGGATGATTTAACGAGAAATGTAATCCGTCGTTCACGTTTTGAAATAGAAAATTACCTTTTTCCAAAATTATCTGTACGTCGAGAATTGGCCGAAGCGTTGTATAGTGATTTGAGAACAAATTATGAGGTTATATTTAATACAAACGAACAACGTTTTGTATATCAGATCGTTACGGTATTCCAAGACAAAAAACGTAAAAAATTAATGGTCCCATACGAAGCCACAATGGGTAAGGATTATATTTTCTGGAAGCACAAAACAAACAACAATATCATTTGTACTACAGGTTATAGTGATGATGGTATTATTGCTAGATTTATCTATCCACGATTAGTTAATAAACAACAGTTTATAACTGAGTTGGTTCATAAATATGAAGTAACTAAATTAAATTATCAACAAGATACCTCATCATCGAGATTTACCATTTACACAGTGTGTAAAAACGATCGTGATTCACAAGTTATTAATGTTAATACCATTAGCTCTCAATTTACAGATGATGATGAAGATTCCAATGATGGATATATTAGTGACTACACTGGAAGTGATATATTTAGAACACGTGGTGAAATAGATTCAAGTTTTCTTTATGATAAAGCCGACTTGCAAAGTTTCCAGCGTAATATTGATCCATTTGCATCATTGTACTATTCTGATGATGATATGCAAGTATTTCAACGTGCTAAAAACTGGATTGAATCTTCAGACTGGTATTCACGTAAAAATATTAGATGGCAACTTGGAATGTTATTTCATGGAGTTGGGGGCACTGGTAAAACAGAAATGGCAATTGCTACTGCTAAATCCATTGGAATACCAATTTACATGTTCTATTTAAGCACTTTAACAGATGCTGAATTCCAAGAAGAGTGGAATGATATGGAAACACCATGTATTGCACTATTTGAAGATATTGACAACGTGTTCAATAAACGTGCCCCTGTTAATCCAAACATCAAACTAACCTTTGATAGTTTACTTAATGCTATCTCAGGTGTAAATGCACGTGATGGTGTAATGCTAATTGTTACAACTAATCGTATTGATTATGTTGATGAAGCATTGGGCCGCCCCGTGGATAATACTGGGTTAAGCTCTCGTCCTGGTCGTATTGATGTTGTTAAAGAATTTGGTAACATGGTACCTGATAAACAATATGAAATGGCGTTAAATTTCTTTGATGGAGATGAAACAATTGCAAGACATTTAACAGATACATACACTAACGTCACACCAGCACAATTTCAAGAAATTTGTACACGTCACATGTACAAATTATTAGACGAATCAAAAATCTAATTTTTGGTTTATTTTTTGATACCTTTTTCAAAAATAATACAATTACTTATTGTTTTTGTGAAAGGTATCAAAAAATGTTTAAACCACATACCAATGTAATTAACGCTCCATTAGAAATACAAGAAGAATTAGTAAAAATACGGCACCAACGTGCATTTATCCCATCACGATATCTTGAAATTAAAGCAAGATTAATCAATCAGTATTTCAATCAAAATAATTTATCCCATGTTGTAATAGGTATTTCAGGTGGTATTGACAGTGTTACTTGTTTGTATTTGTTTCTGATATATCTGCGGAATTTATGCTATAAAATTTATCTTAACAACGAGACCCATCCAACTTGTTTATGTTATTCTTTATGTTTAGCATATAAACGTATGAAATTATATGATAACACAATTGTTATTATTGAAAAACAATTTCAACCAATAGAAAATAAAGTTGAAGCTATTTTAAGAAAATACCTATCAATTGCATTTAAAAATAAAGTTTCAACTATTCCAGAATGGATATTTATATGAAGATGTTATCAAAAGGCGGTTGTTCTTGTTACTTTATACGTAATGACTTGGAGCAAGCAATTGAAGTTAAACGAAATATATCCACTATTGAAAGAAAAATATTTGCAGACGAATTCTTCCAAATATACGCGGAATGTGTAGCTAATCCAAACGCGAACATTATCATGATGTCTGTTAAGGAGCAAATGGAACTATTGAGAATGTTCTTACAAAAACATAATTTTAACATAAAAGATGTTTTAAGTTTAGACAAATTTAATCACATACGTGAATATTGGCTATTTGTGTCAAGAATATTCATAATGCAAAATAAAAAAATTGAAAAATTAAATGGTCTATACATTGATGGGATAGAAGCAATAAAAGTTGGCAACCACCACGACAAGCAAAAATTACTATTGGTTGATGATGATATTTGCTCAGGGCAAACGGTTACCCAAATAATAAACGCGTTGGATACACATGAATTATTTCCAAATGCTGATATTTACACATTAGGATTAGCTAATTTATGTTGTGAAAACTATAACATGATTGATTGTATTGACTTACGTGATTTTGTACCAAATACTCTGTACGGAGGGTTAGTTGTACAGATAGGATGTGCACTTGAACGAGTGTGCTATTTGGATGATAATATTGATCTCTATAAACAAGCGTCAATACATCCTAATAAAATAGTGTTCTTTACACAAGAAGTGAAGAAGTTGCTAAAATCTTTATTCAAAATAGGTGTTTAAGATAAATTTTATAACATAAATTCCTCAGTTATATTAGAGATATAACTGCTCACTTTGGAATTTATGGAGATAAAATTCTG
>ENA-UOYA01000809-UOYA01000809.1-activated-sludge-metagenome-genome-assembly--contig:-NODE-809-length-37028-cov-8.766181_pt1 | contig 37028 bp, 30 predicted proteins | sample MGYA00238163_ERZ764804 | MGnify/ENA primary metagenome ERZ764804 (study PRJEB28919, sample SAMN05720223) | activated sludge metagenome | isolation source: Anaerobic digester | place: Hong Kong...
GAACCTCCCCGCCGGCATCCGCACCATCCTTGAGCAGCTGAGACAACTCGGCTGCCATCGAGTGGTTCCTTTCGTAACGCTCTTCTGGAAGTACCCGGAACGGTTCCTCCCTTATTACCTCTTTGACCTGCCGAGCAAGCTGATCGGGCAGGCAGCCCAAGTCCGCAGTGTTTACGAACTACTGAGTGACGACGCGTCACGGGAGTTGTTCGTGCGGCAGGTTCAGTTCCGCCTCACCGGGGACTACCTTTGCCTGCCGCCACCCGCGGCCAGACCCGAGTACTTCGCACCCGGTTTTTACCGTTTGGGCCGAGATGAATGCTTCGTGGATTGTGGCGCTTTCGACGGCGATACAATACGCGCGTTCCTGGAGCGAACAAAGAACTCTTTCCGGAGAGTCATCGCCTTTGAGTGTGATCCGGCAAACCATTGTGCACTGACAAGCCTCGATGGCATTGAACAGCGTCTTCGAGAGCGGATCCTCGTGCATCACGCGGCGGTTGGCGCCACAGACGGTAAAGTGCGCTTTTCGGCAACCGGCTCGACGAACGCCTCGATTTCGAGTGCTGGTGAAATGGAAGTCGACTGCGTAACATTAGATCGCGTACTCACCGGCGAGCGTCCGACCTTCATCAAAATGGACATCGAGGGGGCTGAGTTCGACGCTCTCAAAGGGGCCCAGACCTTGATCAGGCAGCATAAGCCTTTGCTGGCTATCTGCGTCTATCACGCCCAGGATCATCTGTGGCGAATTCCTCTCTTCATCCGCAACCTGTATTCCGGCTACCGCATCTTCATGCAGGAGTATTTCCCGGACGGACTGGAATTGGTATGCTTTGCGGTACCGGAAACACATTGGCCGTAGGCGGTGTCGCACTGTGGATCACTAAATTCTTAGCGACACGACCGGATTCGGTAACCCCAGCTCGCGGATCCGTTGCGCGATGGCCGTCTCATGCAGCGTGGACGTGATCACGATCGGCATCGCCGGAGAGGGGATCTCCGTTGGCCCGATTATGGGTACCCCGCGCAGTTGCCTGCCTCTGTTGGCCGGATTCCCGTCCACGCAGGCGGCAATGGAGGCGTCCTTCAGAACAGTCTCGTCGAGCAGCTTCATTGCGAGTTGGCCCGTTCCCCAAATGACTACCGAGCGCGACGAATGGAGCACGTCCTGCAACCGCGCATTGATCCGGCACATCATGGCGCGTGATTCGCGGATGTAACGTTCGATGTTCCCGCGAGTGGTGGTATCCACGCGCCACTCTGCCGCCTCCGCATGGCGGTAAGCGCCATAGATGGCCGGGTAAAGGCAATCCCCCGAACACTTCAGCACCTTGCGGTCTTCCAGCACTGGCGCCATGCAGTTCCGGCCCATCAGGTTCGATAGAGAGGCGTGCGAAAAGTGGTTGATGTGCTCCGTGTTGAATTCCTGGAACGGCGCGTACAGGAAATCGGCGTAGCGCGAAGCGTCCGGAACTTCCACGTACAAAACCGCCTCTCTGTCGAGCAGAGGTTCCAAGGCAGCCACCCCATCCCTCAGGTCGACAACGTGCTCCAGAACGTGGCTCAGGACCACGCAGTTGTACTTCCCCGCATCGGGCGGCACGTCGAAAAGATGGCCTCGCCAAGCCTGGAAGCCTTTTGCCTTCGTGTTCTTCACGCAGGCCGGCGAAGGATCCACGCCTGCAAGCTCGCGGACACCGCAGGCCGACAGGGCTTCCAGTAGGCCGCCGTTACTACAGCCCAGGTCCAGGACACGCCGCTTCTTCGATGGCAGGAGCGATACGACGGTCTTCGCAGTCTCCGCTAACCGCTCCGCATCCCAGGGCGCTAAGCCCCCTCCCGTGCCCGTTTCGGCATCCTCGTATTTGGAGAGCGCAGTATAGAAGTACTCGTAGGTCCGCTGCGTGGCCTCGGTATCGGCGTAAACGAAGCCACACGCGGGACAGCAGACAACATCGTAGGAGGAGGGAAGAGGGGTCCCGGTTGGAAGCACGAACCTTTGCGTGTGCAGCACGTCCGTCTTGCGGCATCCGCAGATCGAACACCCTCTGATGCCGTCCGTCGTCATTATCGTCCCGTCTATTGTCTCGCAGTCGGGCAGGGGCAGAGAAGCTGCTTTTTGTTGAGAAGGTAATCCTGCTGAACGCACTGCTTCATAGGGTAGGTCGGAGTGTACGCTCCTTTCCGGCTTGGCTGTGCCTCGATATATGAACGTCTATTGCAAAGCCGCTTTCGCTGTCGCGGCGATGGTAGCGGCGGCCGGTGTCGCTCCGCTGGCCGGGCAGTCCATCCAGGCGACCGTGACCAACATCCCGGCTTCGGCGACACGCTTGGTTTTCGTCGTGGATGGATCCGGGATCACCAGCCCTTCTCCTTCCGTACGCAATATCGTCCAGGGTACAAGCTCCGTTGCTCTCTACCTGGGAGTGCCGGGCGGCGCATCGTACCGGGTTCGGGTTGTGGCGACCGATGGCGCGGTCAACCTGCTGAGCAGCGGAAAAGTGACCAACATATCGGTTCCCGCCGGGCAGAGTGTGCCTGTTACCGTCGTGTTGAGCGCCGTTCAGGTAACCTCGGACGCTTCCACGCCCGGTGGCGCCGGTAACGGCACACCAGTTACTCTCAAGTTCAATATCGCCGACGCCGGCAGCTCACTCAAGACCGGCTCCGATTGGTGTTGGATCGACTACGGGACCAACTCCTCCAGCCTTTCCAATCGCGCCTTTGGCGACATGACCGCCGGAGGAGACGGCGAGGTCCAGTGCTCGATTCCACTCGTCACGCCGGGCGCCGGCTCAGTCCTCTACTACCGCTTCAGTACGTACGCTCAGGAGTTTCTTTACGATCATGACGACCCGCTTCTGGCGTGGCCATCCGCATCACCCGCGACGATGACGTTGACGGCGTCGAATACAATCGGCCTTACAATCTCGGGAATTCCGGTATCTGCTTCACGCGCGGTGATACTCGTAGATGGGGGAAGTTTGCCCGAACCAGCAGCCGCGGCGCAAAGTGCCGGCGGCGCGACGACGCTCCATGTGACGTTCGGCGTGATGGCCGGATCGCCGTACCGCGTTCGCGTGATCGCTCACGATGCCGGATCGAAGCTCTTGTCCAGCGGCATGGCGACAGGCATTACCGTGACGGCCGGCGCAAGCGTACCCGTATCGCTCACGCTGAGCGACATGCCCGTGCAGTCGGATCCTTCCACGCCTGCGGCGGCCGTCGCGGGCTCCCAGGTGACGGTCAAGGCGAACATAACGGATAGCGGGAGTTCGCTCAAGATCGGTTTGAGCCAGTGCTGGATCGACTACGGCACGGTGTCCTCCAGCCTGTCGAACCGTAAGTACGGAGACATTTCGCGCCTTGGCGGGGGTGTGGATCAGTGCACGGTCACCCTAACGGCGCCGTCGGCTGGATCAACCCTCTATTACAGGTTCGCCACTTACGCCTATGAGTTCATCTATGACCGCATTTCGCCGCTGCTCGTGTGGCCTGCTTCAACACCGAACGCAATCAGTCTGACGGGTGCCGGGGCGATCAGCCTTTCAGTTACGAACATTCCATCCGCCGCCACGCGGCTGGTGGCCGTGGCCGACAACGGCGGAGTATCTCCCGTAGCGCTGATGGCGCAACCGCAGACGGGAGGCGCCAGTTCGACACAGATGACGTTCCACATTCCCGCCGGTGGACCGTACCGGGTGAGGATCATCGCGCACGACGCGGCAGCCGCCGTCCTGAGCAGCGGCATGGCATCGGGGATCACGGTCAGCGCGGGCGGCAGCGCGGCTGCCTCGGTCTCACTCGCCCCTGTCACGGTGGCGCTCGATCCCAGGACGCCCGCTACCGCCACTCCCGGCAGTTCTATCACGTTACGGTTCAACGTGACCGATTCGGGCAACTCCATCAAGGCCGGGTATGGGTACTGCTGGATCGACTACAGCGGAGATCCGGCGAATCTCTCCGAAAGCGTCTTCGGGACAGTGAGCACCGCCGGTGGCGGTAGTTCTCAATGCGCCGTGTCGCTCACTGTGCCAAGCAGCGGGTCGGTCCTCTATTACCAGTTAGGCGCTATAGGATATGACTTCATCAGCGATCAAGTGACTCCTCTGCTTGAATGGCCCACCGGGTCGGCGCTCCAGATGAGCTTGTTGACTTACACGCCCACCATCACCACAGCGCCCGAGGGCCTGTCAATCGTAGTCGACGGCGTGTCGTACACCGCCCCACGGACGTTCACCTGGGCGTCCGGCAGTACGCATACCATCGCGGTCGCCTCGCCCCAGACCGGTGGCGGCACACGCTACTGGTTCTCCAACTGGAGCGACGGCGGAGCCATCAGCCATACGGTCACCGCTCCATGCCTTGCCGTTCTGCAAGCCAACTTCACGACACTGTCCACCGGGAATAACTCCGATTTCAACCGCGACGGCAAGCCGGACATTATCTGGCGGAACCGTGCCACGGGTGCGGACGTTGTCTGGTACATGAACGGGGCGGAGAAGATCGGCGAAGGGACGCTCACCACCATCGGCGACGCTAACTGGCAACTCGTGGGCAGTGCCGACTTCACCGGCGACGGTCAGGCCGACCTGCTGTGGCGCAACACCGCCACTGGCGAGGTCGGGTTCTGGCGCATGGACGGGATCAACTTCCTCGAAGCGGTCTTCATGCCGACCGTCGCCGACCTGAACTGGCGGATCGCGGGCATAGCGGACTTCAACCACGACGGCAAGCCGGACCTCCTCTGGCGCAACTACGCCACCGGGCAGAACCGTGTGTGGTACATGAACGGGGCGACCAAGCTCGGCGAGGGCTACTTTCTCACCATCACGGACTTCACCTGGGATCTGGTGGGCGCGGCCGACTTCAGCGGGGATGGCAAGCCGGACCTGCTATGGCGGAACACGGCCACGGGCGCGATCGGGTTCTGGCGCATGGACGGGATTACTTTCCTGGAAGCGGTCTTCCTGCCGACGGTTGGCGACCTGAACTGGCGGGTGGCGGGCATAGCGGACTTCAACCAGGACGGCAAGCCGGACCTGCTGTGGCGGAACTACGCCACCGGACAGAACAACATCTGGTATCTGGAAGGGGCGACGAAACTGGGAGAAGCCGCCATTCCGGCGCAAAGCGACAGGAACTGGATCATGGGGACGGACCTGCCCGCGGCGCAGGTGGACGCGCAAGCGCCCCAGTTGACCATCAGCAGCCACAGCGACGGGCAGACCGTAGGCACGGCCACGGTGACGATCTCGGGCACGGCGACGGATGCGGGCCGGGGGGGTAACGGGATCTCTGCGGTGACGGTGAATGGGGTGGCGGCGAGCGGGGGGAGCGTGACGGGAACGGGGACGGCCAACTGGAGCCGCAGCATCACGCTGACGGCGGGGCAGAACACCATCACGGTGGTGGCCAAGGACGGCAGCCCGGCGCAGAACGCCGTCACGCAGACGATCAAGCTGAACTACGTCGCCGGCAGTAGCAGCAGCGCAACGGACTTCAACCGCGACGGCAAGCCGGACATTATCTGGCGGAACTATCTCAACGGACAGGACCGTGTGTGGTACATGAACGGGGCGAGCAAGCTCGGGGAGGAGTACTTCCTCACCATCCCGGACCTCAACTGGAAGCTGGCCGGAGTCGGGGACTTCAGCGGCGATGGTAAGCCGGACCTGCTGTGGCGCAATGCCGTCACGGGGGAGATCGGTTACTGGCGCATGGACGGGATCACCTTTCTGGAAGCGGTCTTCCTGCCTACCATGGCAGACCTCAACTGGAAGGTCGCCGGGGTAGGGGACTTCAACCGCGACAGCAAGCCGGATATCGTGTGGCGCAACTATGTGACGGGACAGAACCGCGTGTGGTACACGAGCGGAGCGACCAAGCTCGGGGAGGCCGACCTGCCCACCGTCGCCAACCTCAACTGGAAGCTGGCCGGGGTGGGGGACTTCAACGGCGACGGCAAGCTGGACCTGGTGTGGCGCAACTATGCCACGGGGCAAGACCGCGTGTGGTACATGGACGGAGCGACGAGGCTCAGCGAGGCGGAGTTCCTCATCATCACGGATCTGAACTGGAAGATCGTGGCGGTGGACGACTACAACGGCGATGGCAAAACGGACCTGCTCTGGCGCAACACCGCCACGGGGGAGCTCGGTTACTGGCGCATGAACGGCCTCACGTTCCTTGAAGCGGTCTTCCTGCCCACCGTCGCCGACCTCAACTGGAAAACCGCCATGGGCGGCGAGTGAGGCAGTCCCGCTGGCCACGTCGTTTGAACCGCTCCGAAGCAGGCTCGCTCCGGCGGCCCGATGACGTTATCATGCTGTTTGAGCGATATGGAAGCGCCGGCAACGCCCGGAGTACACACGATGCGCGTAGCTTCACCTGATCTGGATCACATTCTCAATCAGACGGGTGAGTTGTGGGACGAGATGCGCGGCAGCCGCATCTTTATCACAGGCGGAACCGGCTTTTTCGGGTGCTGGCTTCTGGAGAGCCTGCTCGCGGCGAACGAGCGCTTTTCCCTGGGCGTCTCGGCCACGGTCTTGACGCGGAATCCGGAAGCATTCCAGCGTAAAGCGCCCCACCTGGCGGAAAACTCTTGCGTGAAAGTGATCGCCGGCGATGTGCGGTCATTCGAATTTCCGGATGGGGAGTTCCGCTACATCATCCATGCCGCCACCGAAGCCAGCGCCAGGCAGGCCAGCGAGGCCCCCGTCGAGATGTTCACGACAATTGTGGAAGGGACCCACAGAACTCTCGAGTTCGCGCGGCGCTGCGGCGCCCGGAAATTCCTGCTTACCAGCTCGGGTGCCGTTTATGGCAAACAGCCGCCGGAGGTCTCCCACGTCGCCGAAGAATACACCGGGGGGCCAGTTCCGACGGACCTTCAATCGGTCTATGGGGAAGGCAAGAGGTCCGCGGAACTGCTGTGCGCACTGTATTCGGCGGGCTCCGGGATCGAATGCAAGATAGCCCGAGGCTTCACTTTCGTCGGCCCGCATCTACCCCTCGACATCCACTTTGCGATCGGCAACTTCATTCAGGATGTGCTGTGCCACCGGCCGATCCGCGTTCAGGGAGACGGCACCCCGCGGCGTTCCTATCTGTACGCGGCGGATCTTGCCATATGGCTATGGACGATTCTTTTTCGCGGCGCGAATTGCCGGCCATACAACGTGGGCTCGCAGAAGGATCTGAGCATCGCCGAGCTCGCCAGCGAAGTTGCCGCCGCACTCGATCCGGAGACTCCGGTCCTCATCGCAAAAGCCGCGGAGCCCGGCCGTGCGCCGGAACGCTATGTGCCTCGCACAACGCGGGCCGAACGGGAATTGGGCCTCAGAGAACGTGTTTCGCTGACGGAGGCTATCCGCCGGACGGCGGCATGGCACGGCTGGAAAACAAGATGAAACTCATCAGCATCGTTAGCCCCTGCTTCAACGAAGAGGGCAACATCGAAGAGCTTTACGAGCGAACGCGGTCGGTTATGGCGTCGCTGCCCGAGTATCGCTACGAGCACATTTTCATCGACAATTGCTCGACAGACAATACCGTAGCGGTTTTGCGGAAACTCGCGAAGGCGGACCGGCGCGTGAAGGTCATCGTCAACAGCCGCAACTTTGGACATCTTCGCTCCCCCATCCATGCCATCTACCAGGCCGGCGGCGATGCCATCGTGTCTCTGCTTTCGGATCTCCAAGATCCACCCGAGCTTATTCGGGACATGATCCTTGCGTGGCAGGCCGGAACGCCCATCGTGCTGGGAATCAAGAACAGCAGCGATGAGAACAAGCTGATGTTTGGCCTCCGGACGTTCTATTACCGGCTGGTGACCAGGCTGACGGACGTGGAAGTCTTCCAGCACTTTACGGGATTTGGACTTTACGACCGGAAAGTCATAGACATCTTGAAAACCCAGTTTCAAGATCCCTATCCGTATTTTCGCGGGATGATCGCGGAGGTGGGATTCGAACACAAGAAGCTCTACTACAAACAGAAACGCCGCTCGCGCGGGATCACGAAGAACAACTTCTATACCCTTTACGACCTGGCGATGCTGGGCATCACAAACCTTTCGAAGGTCCCCCTTCGAATGTTCACGTTCTTCGGATTCGCATTCTCCATCCTCAGCATGCTGGTGGCGTTCTTCTATCTGATCTACAAGCTGATCTTCTGGAACAGTTTTACTGTCGGAATCGCTCCGGTTGTGATTGGCGTATTCTTCTTCATGTCGCTCCAGATGATCGGCCTTGGAGTCCTGGGCGAGTATGTCGGATCGATTCACACCCTAGTGCAGAACCGGCCGCTGGTGGTGGAGAAGGAGCGGATCAATTTCGACATTCCAGCGGACAGTTCCAACGAAACGAACGGTTGATCAGGCCGCCACTCACTTCGCAGGCTCCGGATCGCCGATGCGCAGCAGGATGCCCGCGCCCGGCGCGAGCCAGTTCGCTTCGCCGCCGAAGCCGCCCTCCTTGCCCGAAGCGGGCGAGACGCGGTAGATGACCGCGCCTTCCTTCCACGTCTCCAGCCGGAAATTGCAGGACTCCTTCAGGCTCTTGTTCACCAACATCACGTAAGGCCGCCCGCTTGTGTCTGCGAACTCGCCGACGATCAGTTTCGCACTGGTCTTAATGTCCTTCAGTAGTGGCGTGCCGGCGGCCGTCGAAACCGGCCAGTGGTAAACCCCGGTGCTGCGCAACTTCAGGATGGTCGGAGCGAGCGCGTGGATCTGGTTGTTGATGCGGCGCATAATGTCCCAGGTCGCCGTGCGGTTGCCATACGGATCGACAGCGGCCAGGCGGTAGTTGCCGTTGTCGGGCGTGAAGTAGGTGAAGTACTCGATCCCACGCCCTCCATAGGCCAGCGTGCCGTACACCTGCAAATTGAACGTCGCGTCCGACGGCTCCAGGTAGCGGAACATTGTCGTGGCCAGGACGCAGTTCCAAAAAGGAATCCTGGCTTCGAGTGTCAGCCTGCGCACGATGTCGAGATTGTCATAGAAGCTCTGCTGCATCTCGCCGTCGGTGAGCGAGTAGTTGTCCCAGCTCAAGTACGGCAGCTTGATGAATTGCAGGTACGCGCGCAGGTGCGCCTCGTAGCTATCGGTAGCAAGCTGCTGGCGGTTGGCGTAGTTAGGGAAGAGGTTCACGTACGGCAGTTTGGTGGGCATGGCTTTCAGCAGCGCGGCAGCCAGGCGGCCGATCATGGGCATCTGCTTGGCGCTGGGCTCGTCGCGCATGTACACGCCGAACGCCGCCGGGTGCGATCCGATGCGCGCGGCCAGGGCCGAGACCGCTTCCTGAATCTGCGCGTCGCTGGTTTCGGGCTTGTCGACCATGGCCTCGAGCGGCGTGCGCGAGACGATACACGTCAAGCCGGCGTCGCGCACCTTATCGAGTTCCTCCACACGGCAGAAGCCCGTCACGTTGAGTCCCGCTTCCTTCATCAGGCGCAGGCTCTCGGCGTCGCTGGGCGAACCGCTCCAGGCGATGATGGGAAATTCATTCGCGCCGACGCGCACTGCGCGGTGGGCCCAGTCTTCAGCCGAGGCGGAGAACAGCGCCAAGGTAAGCAGAGCAAAAAGCAATCGAGGCATACAGGGAATCATAGTCGAAGGCGCCCACCCGAAGGTACTTCCCGCGGAAATGCTAGAATCTCCAAGGAACGCGAGAAAAGCCATGAACCAGAACCAGATCACCCAGGCTTACCAGATTGCCAAAGACGCCTACGCCTCAATCGGCGTGGACGTGGACGCCGCGCTGAAGAAACTGGAGGCCATCCCCATCTCCCTCCACTGCTGGCAGGGCGATGATGTGGGCGGCTTCGAGAAAGCCGGCGCTCAACTCGAGGGCGGCGGCATACAGGCCACCGGCAACTATCCCGGTAAGGCCCGCAACATAGAGGAGTTGCGCGCGGATTTCCTGAAGGCGCTCAGCCTGGTTCCCGGAAAGCACCGCATGAACCTGCACGCCTGCTACCTGGATCACGGCGGCCAGCGCGTGGAACGCAACGAAATCGAACCCAAGCATTTCCAAAGCTGGATCGATTGGGCCAAGGCCAACCAGTTGGGCATGGATTTCAATCCCACCTACTTCTCGCATCCAAAGGCGGCCGACGGGTTTACGCTCTCGCATCCGGACGCCGGCATCCGCAATTTCTGGATCGAGCACGGACTCGCCTGCCGCAAGATCGCCGCTGAAATGGGCCGGCAGTTGGGTTCGACGACGGTCACCAACCACTGGATTCCAGACGGCTACAAGGACATCCCGGCGGACCGCATGGGCCCGCGCGAGCGCCTGATCGATTCGCTCGACAAGCTTCTGGCCACGCCCATCGATCCGGCCCTCAATCTGGACGCGGTCGAGGCCAAGCTGTTCGGTATCGGCGCGGAAAGTTACACCACGGGCTCGCACGAGTTCTACATGGGCTACGCGGTCTCGCGCAAAACGCTGCTCACGCTCGACGCCGGGCACTTCCACCCGACTGAGATGATCTCCGACAAGATCTCCTCGGTGCTTCTGTTCTGCCCCGGCCTGCTGCTGCACGTGAGCCGTCCAGTACGCTGGGACAGCGATCACGTAGTGATCCTCGACGACGAGTTGCAGGCCATCGCCAAGGAACTGGTGCGCAGCGGCAAGCTCGACAAGATCCACATCGGGCTGGACTACTTCGACGCCAGCATCAACCGCGTGGCGGCATGGGTAATCGGCACGCGCAACATGATCAAGGCGCTGCTCATCGCGCTGCTCGAACCCACCGCATCGCTGAAGCAAGCCGAGCTGAAGATGGACTACACGGCCAGGCTTGCATGCATGGAAGAACTCAAGTCGCTGCCCTGGAGCGCGGTTTGGGATTACTACTGCCTCCAGAAGGGCGTGCCCACCGGCATGGCCTGGTTCGACGAAGTCCGCCGCTATGAAGAGCAGGTGCTCTCCAAGCGATAGCCGGGCAATTTCACGCCAGATCTACACTGAGCTTCGTGACCGAAGCCGCAGGGAACGTGTGTGTGATAACGTTCCCTTTCCCCATGGCAGCGGCGGCCTTTGGCTCAACCTCATTGGGCTGATCCCAGGTGTTGTGCGCGTGCACGTCGGAGGCGGCGAGCACCGTGGCTGAAACAGACTTCACCGTCCCGCCGCGCAGCGTGATCTCGGCGGCCGAAGCCTGCGTCAAGTGCGGATTCGTCACCGTAATCGTCAGGCGCTTTCCACTGACCGAAGCCGAGCCGCTGAGGCCGCGAATTCCGGCGGGCTGTCCGCCTCGCTGGAACAGCACTTGGGGTGAAGCGAACTCGGCGCGCACGGCTGTGGCCCCCTGGTGCGCCGAGTACATGTCGAAGACATGATAGGTGGGAGTGACCGCCAGGCGGTCCTCGCGCGCCAGGAAAAGCGCTTGCAGGTTGTTCACGAGTTGCGCGATGTTGGCCATGGCTACCTTGTCGGAATGCCGGTTGAAGATGTCCAAGGTCAGGCCCGCCAGCACGGCGTCGCGCATGGTGTTCTGCTGGCCGAGCAGGGATTCAGGTGTAGGCTCGGTGCCCGGCGCGTACCAGGCGCCCCATTCGTCCACCACCAGGCGAACCACGTGTTTCGGATCGAATTCCCCCATCACGCCCCATTGCGAAACGATGAGCGGTTCCATGCGGCCTGCTTCGCTCAGGATCGCGTAGTATTGTTCGGCGTCGTAGTTGAGGGCGTCGCCTTTCCCGCGATACCAGTCGCCATTCGCACCGCTCACGGCCTTCCATGAATAGTGGTGCGCGGCCCAGCCCCACAGGTTGCCGAGCCCGTGTCCGCGGGTCATCTTCTCGAAGAAGCGGCGCGTCCAGTCCCGCGAATCGCCGTTAGGACCCGATCCGACCAGCGCCAGCTTCACGCCGTAGCTCGGCACCCAGGTGGCGTAACGGCGGAATTCGGTAGCGTAGTCCTCGGGTGTGAACTCGCCGCCGCAGCCCCAGCTCTCGTTGCCGACGCCCCAGAACCGCACGTTCAACGGCTCGCGTTCGCCGTCGGTCGCGCGCTGATCGGCCAGCGTCGTAGAGCCCGCCGGCGAGTTGCAGTATTCCACCCAGCGCCAGAATCCCTGGGGCGGCAGGCTGCGCAAGTTGGCGGCGAGGTAAGGCTGGGCGCCCGTAAGGCGGCAGAAGCGCGCGAACTCGATGGTGCCGAACTCGTTGGGATCGTAACGCTGCGGGCCGGTTTTGCTGGCGTTGGCTGGCCATTCTTTGGCGTCCACCCAGAAGTTGGTTCGGCGAGGGCGCTTCGAGCGCGGGCCGATGCCGTCGCGCCAGTCGTACTGGTCGGCGAAGCAACCTCCCGGCCAGCGCACCACCGCAGGCCGCACCTTGCGCAACCTCTCGACCAGGTCCTTGCGGATGCCGCCGATGTTCGGGATCTTCGAGTTCTCTCCAACCCAGACGCCGCCATAGACCACTGTACCGAGGTTCTCTACGAAGTGAGAGTAGATTTCCGGCGCGATCGTTGCGACAGGTTCATCGAGAAGAATCTCGACGCGCGCCTCGGGCGCTTGCGATCGAAGGGCAGGCGCGATGCCGGCCGCAGTGGCGCTGCCCAGGAAGACACGGCGATTCATCAGTCCGGTTCGCGATGTTCGGTTCATGTTGGTCGAAGGCACTGTCCGAGTATAAAAACAAACGCCCGGAGTTTCCATCTCAACCACCTCCTAGGCGCGGCTGGATTACCAGTGGCGCAGGTACTCGGCCAGGGAATGCAGTTGGTCGACGTGATCGGGCGCGGAATTGCCCGCGAAGCCTGCGAGGCGAAAGCGGCCCTTCCGCACATCGCTGAGCTGCTGGGTGCCCATGGGTCCCCATCGAAGCACCGCCTTGCGGCGCAGGCCGAGTTGCGCCAGCAGATAGTCGGTGGTCTCCGTGGTGCTGGCGAACGTGCCGGGGAATATCTCGGAGTGGGTGACCAGCATCCGTTTGCGTCCGGCGATGGCATCGCGCGCGAAACGGACAAAGATCTCCAGTGGCGCTGGATCGATGGTGCTTTCCAGCGGCCCGGGTTTGCCAGTGGGGTAACTGGTGTGTATCCCGTCAATCAGGATGATGCGCTGAACGCGGGCATAGTTCTCAGGACCAAGCAGGATGGCGCGCACCGCACCGCAGCCGGCGCTCCATCCACTCAGGGTGATCGTGGAAAACCGGACGTTCGCGGCCGCTTCGGCTTCCTGCACGAGAGCAGCGAACCGGGCCGGATCCTGGAACGGCTTGGCGTATGTGGCCGAGCCGGAACCCAGTTGCGCCGTGATGACAGCGGCTCGGCCGTAACGCGCGGCGGCCACTTCCGGAAGCCACGTGCCGCCATGGAAATGAACCAGCAGGGGCAACTCGCGGCGATGCTCAAGACGCGCCGGAATGAAGAGCGTGCCGAGTTCCAGTTTCAGACGGCGGCCTGCAGGAGTGGACTGAACGGTGCGCGGGTGCGCACGGGTGTGTTCCACCATGGGAGACGGATTCTGCGATTGCTGGGCCAGCAGGGGCAAAGCAAGCAAGACAAGCAGGTAGCGCACGGGGAAATGGTAACTCACCGGCTTGACGGAGGCACAAAGCGAACACCGTCCACATACTTGCCGATCCGAAGGTGTGCTTCCTCCGCGTTCGTAACGAGCCGCCCGTTGAAACGAAGGTTTTCGATCATGACCCCGCGCACATCGTGTGTGGCATCGTAACCGGTGAAGGACGAGGGCGGTACGGGCTTGCCGGTGACCGAAATGTCTTTGAAGACCACGTCGCGCGCCGTGCCCCGCTCCTTGTCCGTCGACCATGCTCCCTTGCGGATAATGATCGTCATCAGAGACGGCACATAGCCGGGCTTCGCGTTCGGGTCGTACTTCGCATCCCGCGCAGGTTGGATCGTGGGGCGGGGATTGAAGTCATCCACCTCGACCCGGATGTTCTCAAACCGGATTCCGTGCACCGCGGCGCGGTCGCCGTGCTGAATGTCCATGGCGATGTGGCAGGTCCGGATAATGTCGATGTCCCGGAACTCGATGCCGGTCATCTCCGGCGTGGCCGTTTCGGCGCCCAACTCGAGCGCCCGTCCCCAATCGCACCACACGACGAGTCCGCTCGCACGCACATTGCGCACAGGGAGGTGCGTATATGGCTGGCCGTATAGTTCTCCCCCGGCACCCATTCCCTTCAGCACAATACTGTCGTCGAAAGAGCGGACGAACGAGTCGCGGATCGTTACGTCTTCCGAATTGCAGATGTCGATGCCGTCCGAGTTATAGCGCCAGAGGCCGATCAATTTGACGTTGGAGATGTCCACGCGCCGGCTGCCGAACGCGGTCAGACACCACAGATCCGGGTCCCTCAAGATGAGGCCTTCGACCTTCACATCCGAGCTATTCAGGAACCGGATCGAGCCGGGGCCCTGGTCGCGTTCGAACTCGCTGGTATCTACAATGCCTCGTCCGAGGATGCGCACGCCGGACACGTTCTTGCCATTGATCGCCGTGTAGACTACCGCGCCGCCCGCGATGTAGACCGTCTGTCCGCTCTTCAGCAGAATCTTGCCCGGCCGGTGCACGCCGGGGCCGAAGTATAGAACGTTGGGATCACTTGCTTTCGGGGCGTCCACTTCGGGTGGATTGGCGAAAAGGTGCAGGGCGTGGTGAGGGCCATCGAATTCCACGGTGTATTGTCCGGGCCGGGGCAGCACGAAGGAGACCGTCCTTCCCTTCATCACCGGATGGATGCCACGCGATGTTGGCCTCACGGCGGCATTCTTGAATGGCTGCTTCACCCGGACTTCTACTTTGACGGCTCCTTCCATGCCCCAGGTGGCGAAGCCCGCCAGTTCCGTCTGGTCGAGGGGACGTTGATAGCCCGGCCAGACTTGATTGAAGGGCATGGCCGAAACACGGCAGGAGTACACCGGCACCGGCTTCCCGTTCAGGCGTACGGTGTAATCGCTGTAGAGCTTCTCACCGGCCGGCGCCTTCCAGATTGTCAGGCCGCCATTCTTGGATCGCACGCGGTCCGCGGTGGACTTGCCCGCCATGGGCGCAACGGCAGCAACGAAAAGGGACACGAACAGAAGAATGGTTCTGGACGGCATAGCCGTCAGTGTAACATCCGAATTAGTGCAGGCTGGCGTGGCGTTTCAGGATCTGCGGAAGGTTCTGCGAGAACGCCGAGCGGGCCATCACCATGTCGCAGCCCGTTTCGTGCGCCTTCTGTTTCAGTTCACCTTCAACGTGCGGCAGGTAACCGATCAGGCTGAGCGGCTTGGTCTCCGCATTGCTCTTCAGCTTGCTGATCACTTTGAGCGGCTGCAGCGCCGCGAAACTCAAGTCCAGGATGATCAGCATGGGCTTGTTCTTGGCCTGTTCCAGAAGGTCCTTGTCCGATTTCACGAAATCGACATCCAGCCCCATCTTTTTGGCAGTGTCGCGGATCTTGATGGTGAAGAAGAGGTCCCCAATGGCCGCCAAGATCTTCCTCTTGTGATCTTTGTGCATAGAATTCAGCAATTGCTAAAACAGATTTCTATCGGTTGCTTCCAGTTCCAGTCTGATTTGGGAAACTGGTTTTCGGGAGGTATTACTAGTCTATCTCATTTCGCGCGTCTAGTGGCAACCGGCTGCGGCTAGTGGAGTTTTACCAGGCGATGAGCCAGTCCCTCGGCCATCCATTGGAACCCGAGATCGTTGGGGTGTACGGTATCGACGAATCCCTCCAGGCGATCCGGTCCGATCAAATCGGTGCCTTCAATGATTTCGATGCGCTTATCCCCCGCCGCGATGCGCTTGGAGGCCACCGAACGGATGTGCTCGCGCATGGCTTCCAGTTGGCCCGTGTGGTCGGCCAGCGCTTCGCGCGCGCTTGAGATGGGCGTAATCACGAAAACCGGCGTCGACGGATGCTTCTCGCGGATCGTGTTCACGAAGGGCTCATACACCTGGCGCAGGCTCTCGACGGTCTTATTATTCTGCGCGAAATCCAGAACGAAGGCGGCGGCGTCGATCTCGGCCACCATCCGCGCCACCTCCGGTTCGCCCTTGCCGTTGCCGGAAAAGCCCAGATTCACAAAGTCCAGGTTGAGCATGCGCGAGAGGATCGCCTGGTAGCTCATGCCCGGCCGGCTGGCGCAACCGCCCTGCGTGATGGACGTGCCATAGAACACCACGGGACGAGGAAGCGCGTATGACGGTGCGCGCCGGATCTGCGCCTGCTTGTCCACGCCGATGGAGAGCAACTTCGCTGCCTTATAAAGCGGCAGATAGAGTGTCACCGTCCGCTCCACGCGGGGCCGTGCGCCCAGGTCGAAATAGACGTGTTCGACAGGCATCCCCGTTTTCGAATCTTTCTTTGCGGTGGCGGTGCCGCGATAGATCCCGTCCAGATAGAGGTCGACGCCCGTCTGCCCGAAGGCGTGCATATTCGTCATATCCGGCGCGGAATCGTATTCCACGCGCACGGCGAGCGCATTCGAATCCGTGCGGAACCGCACGCGGGCGCCGCTGGGCGACCGGCCGAGGTTCCAGACAGCCTTCGGCAGCGCGTCCTTCAATCGAACGGGCAGGCGAAACCATTCGCCGCCGTTTTCCGAAAACCATGCCAGTCCGTTGATTTCCATGCGCCCGTCGGTGGGAGTGATCCAATTCAGGTCGGGAGTCTGCGCCGCGAGCGGGCTGAGCAGAAAGAGTAAAGCAACCCAAAGTCGCATGGCCCCTATCGTACCTCAATGCCGGGTGGCCGGCGTCACCGCAGTCGGTTGATAGACGCACCGCGGATCGGACTCCAGGAAGTTGCCCGTCAACGCATAGGCGCGGGAGCGCGAGCCTCCGCAGAGGTTGCGATATTCGCACGCACCGCACTTGCCTACCAACTGGCTGCTATCGCGCAGCGCGCGGAACAGGCTGGAATTACGGTAAGCTCCAGCGAGCGAGGTGCGGCGCACGTTGCCCGCGGAAATCTCCAGAAAACCGCTGGGGAAGATCTCGCCTGTGTGCGAGATGAACACGAAGCCCTTGCCGTCGTTGATGCCGGCTTGCCGTGCGATGCCGCCCTGTGGCGCGGTGGAGCGCCCGATCGGTGTGGCCTTCCGTCTTTGCGCCACGTAGCGGCGGTAGTGTTGCGCCTCGGTGGTCTTGATATCGAAGGGAGCCCGGAGCGAAGTGCGGTAAAGGAAATCGAAAACCTCTTCGTACTCCTCCGCCGTCAGATCGTATTGCGCCTCGGCGCGCCCGGTCACGATGAGGAAGAACACACTCCAAAGCCGCGCCTTCTCCCGCTCGACGAGCGCGGCGATCTCTTCCAGCCGGTGGCGGTTGTAGCGCGTCACCGTCGTGTTGACCTGCGTTTCGAGTCCAATACGGCTCGCATGGCGCAGCGCCCCGATGGTGCGCGCGAATGAGCCGTCCACCTGCCGGAAATCGTCGTGCGAAGCTTCGTCCGGTCCGTCCAGGCTGACGGCCATGCGCGAGACCCCGCACGCTTGTATGCGCTCGACGGCCGCATCATCCAACAGCGGCGTGGCGCTCGGCGTGATGGTGGTCCGCAGACCGGTGTCGACGCTGTGCTTCAGCAACTCGAATACGTCCGGGCGCTTTAGAGGATCGCCGCCGGTGAAGACCATCAACGGATCGCCGAAATCCTCCTTGATGCCGTCCAACAGGCCACGAGCTTCGGCCGTATTGAGTTCCAGTGGATGCCGTTCAGCAATGGCCGAGGCGCGGCAGTGGCGGCAAGCCAGGTCACACGCTTGCGTGGTCTCCCATATGACCAGAAACGGCGCGTCGGAGAAATCCCGCATCACAGCTCCCAGTCTTAGGGTAGGGGCGGTGCGGCGGAGACTGCCGTGACCGGAGTCACGCTACTTGTTGCGCAGCTTCCAGAGGACTTGCCGGAACATCCCCAGCCAGACATCGGCGTCGCGCGAGGTGAGAGACTCGCGTCGTACCATGCGGCGCAGTTTCTGGCCGGTGGATTCGGAGATCCGCGGATTGACGTAGCCGCTTTCCTCCAGTGCCTCGCGCAGCAATTCGGTTAAGCGGTCCAACTGGTCGCCCTTGGCGGCGCGGACTGGTTTGGGGTGCGCCTGCGGAGCGCGTGGATTTCGTATCAACTCGTAAAGCGCGACGGCCACCGACTGGCCCAGGTTCATCGAGCCGTGCTCCTCGCGGGTGGGGATGCGCATGAGCCAGTTGCAGTAGCTCAAGTCGTCATTGGCCAGGCCGAATTTCTCCGAGCCAAACAGGATGGCGGCCGGAGATTCGGCCAGATGCTTGCGGAGGATGCGCCCGCCATACTCGAGCCGCCGCAACGGATGCTGCAGGCCGCGGTGGCCGAGAGAGGTTGTGCCCACGACGAGCGAGCAGTCCGCCACCGCTTCCGCTACGCTCTGGTATTCTTGCGCCGCCGCCATTACGGCCGAAGCGCCCACCGCCGAGCGCGCTTCGCGAAACGCAACCTGATACGGATTCACCAGGCGCAACTGTCTGAATCCGAAATTGCTCATGGCGCGCGCCGCCGCCCCGATATTGAGCGGGTTGCGCGACGCGACCAGAACCACACGGAGATGATCGCGCCAGTCCGTCATCGCGAGCTAGCGCAGCTCCTCGATCACCTGCGCGAGGGCTTCGCGGCCCGGACGGGTCCTTGATTCGGGCAAGGTCGCCAGAGGCTGATCGTCTAGATTCAATAGGTCGAGAAACGTCTCGCGATCCGGAGCGACGTAAAGGATGCCGGTAAGCACCTCGCCGTTCGCGCCAGCCTGATGCAGGGCCCGGATGGCGTTCAGCTTGTCGGTAGGATCGTAATCCTCGTGTAGCTTCTTCAGACGCAGGCGCGAGCCATCGTGGAGCGTTACTTCGCGCGTTTCTCCCTCGGCGATCTCCACGTTGATTTCCTCGAACGAGGGCACAAAGTCCACCGCGTGCAGCGGCTCGTCGTGCTCCTTCATGTAAGCGTAGCTCTTCGTCGACCCTTCGTGGTCGTTGAACGTCACGCAGGGCGAAATCACGTCGATCACAGACAGGCCCTTGTGCGCGATGGCGGCCTTGATGGTCGCGAGCAACTGCTTCTTGTCGCCGGAGAACGTGCGTGCTACCAGCGTGGCTCCCAGCTCGATGCCGGCCAGGCAGCAGTCGATGGGCGGCAGATCGTTCACGACGCCGGTCTTGAGCTTCGAGCCGACGTCGGCCGTCGCCGAGAACTGCCCTTTGGTGAGGCCGTAGACGCCGTTGTTCTCGATGATGTAAATCAGCGGCAGATTGCGCCGCAGCAAGTGCATGAACTGGCCCAGGCCGATGGAGGCCGTGTCACCGTCGCCGCTCACCAACACACCAATGAGGTTGTGGTTGGCGAGCATGGCGCCGGTCGCCACCGAGGGCGCGCGGCCGTGAACGCTATTGAAGCCGTGCGCCATGCTGAGAAAATAGGCCGGCGACTTCGACGAGCAGCCGATGCCGCTGAACTTGGCTACGTGCCAGGGCTTCACGCCCATCTCATAGAAGGCTTCAACCAGGCGCTCGGAGACCGAGTTGTGGCCGCAGCCGGCGCACAGCGTGCTCTTGGCTCCCTTGTACTGGAGAACTTCCAGGCCAATGCGATTGGTCTTTTTTGGTGGGGGCGCTGCGACGGTTCCCATCTTAGAGACCCTCCTGACGGACGATTTCCTCGGTTACGGTTCTGGCATCCAGCGGCAGGCCGCCGTAGTAAAGCACGCTGCGCAGCTTGGCGATCTCTTCCGGCGCCAGTTCCATGCGCATCAGCATGGCAAGCTGCGCGTCGCGGTTCTGCTCCACGACGTAGACGCGCGCGTGCCTTGCGAGGAACAGCCGCAGTTCCTCGGTGAAGGGAAAGCCCTTCAGGCGGAAGTAGCTGGTCTCGATGCCGTGCTCTTTCAGAAGCTGATCGCGGCTTTCCTCGGTGGCGTAACGTGAAGTCCCATAGCAAAGGACGCCAATGGAGGCCCTGTCGTTGTAAATGACCTCGGGCGCCGGCATGTGTACGCGCATGCTTTCGAACTTGTGGGCGATGCGCTGCATGTTGTGGATGTAGTCATCGGGCCGCTCGCTATAACGCGCTTTCTCGTCGTGTCCGCTGCCGCGGGTGAAGTATCCGGCGGCGGGGTGATCGGTGCCGGGCAGTGTGCGATAGCCGACACCGTCGCCGTCCAGGTCTTTGTAACGCGCGAATCCGCCCAACCGCTCCAGATCGGCGGCGCTGAGCACTTTGCCCCGGCGTATGGGCTCCGCCGGATACTCGAACGGATCCGACATCCAGTTGTTCATGCCGAGATCAAGGTCGGTCATGACGAAGACCGGCGTCTGAAAATGCTCAGCGAGATTGAACGCTTCCGGCATCATGGAGAAACACTCTTCGGGCGAGGACGGGAAGTACATGGGGTGCCTGGTGTCGCCGTGGGACAGCACCGCCGTGGAAAGGATATCGCCCTGCATGGTCCTGGTCGGCAGGCCGGTGGACGGGCCCACGCGCTGCACGTTCACGATGACCGCCGGGACCTCGGCCCAGTAGGCCAAGCCGGTGAACTCCGCCATGAGCGAAATGCCGGGGCCGCTGGTGGCCGTCATGGCGCGCGCACCGGCCCATCCGGCGCCGATCACCATGCCGATAGCGGACAACTCGTCCTCGGCCTGCACCACTGCATACGTTGGCTTACCGGTTTCCGGATCCAAGCGGAAGCGCTTCAGGTAGCCCGTCATGGACTCGACCAGGGACGTGGACGGGGTGATGGGATACCAGACGACCACGGTGGCGCCGGCAAAGACCGCTCCCAGCCCCGTCGCCGCGTTGCCCTCGATGATGAGCTTACCGGCGGTCTTGTCCATTCGCTCGACACGGTATGGATCGGTTTTCGCAAGGTTCGCCGCCGCGAAGTCCCGGCCGGCCACGACGGCGTTCCAGTTCAACTCGGCCGCCTTGGCCTTGCGCGCGCCGAACTGCTTCGCCAGCGCCTTGTGGACCTCGTCAAAGTCGATCCCCAGCAAATGCGCAAGAACGCCATCGTAAATCATGTTGCGCACGAGCTTGCGCAGGCGCGCCTCCGGGCACACCGGTGCGACCAGCTTGTCAAAGGGAACCGCGTAAAAGTGCAGGTCCGAACGCAACTCGTTCAGCTTGAGCGGCTCATCATAAACCACGGCAGCGCCGCTCGCGAGCTTCACGACGTCGTCTTTGGCCGTTTCCGGGTTCATGGCCACCAGGATGTCCACGTCCTTCTTCCGGCCTATGTAGCCTTGCTTGCTCGCGCGGATAGTAAACCAGGTGGGCAGTCCGGCGATGTTGGACGGGAACAGGTTCTTCCCCGACACCGGAATGCCCATCTGGAAGATGGAACGCATGAGAACGGTGTTCGCGGTCTGGCTCCCGCTGCCGTTCACGGTTGCGACTTCAATGCTGAAGTCGTTCACAACTTGGGCTGAAGACTCCTGTTCCGCAGCAGCCGAAGGGGTTACTTCAGTTGTAGACATTGGATTTTTTCCTTGAGCCAGGGCCCAGATGGCTTGCCCTCTTGCTTTGATTATAGGAGAGATCCGGGCGCTGCAAAATTGTGCCCCGGCTTCAAGCTATACTCCGGAGTGCGGTGAGGGTTCGGCTTACTTTCGTGGTTCTGGCTGCCTTGAGCGCCGTTTCGCTCTCCAGTTGCCCGATCGAAGGGCGGTGGTGGGAGGCCGAAGCGCTCGGCAAGGCACTGGGCTTGGCCGGTCCGCCGCCGCAGAGTTTCCGCCACAGTCACGGCCCGGACCGCAAGGCGCCCGAGTATGCTTACGCGACAGTTTACTTGAGCGGCGTGCGGCGCAGCGTAGTAGTGCTGAACGATGGGGCGATCCTGACATTCGAGATGGGCAGCGGACCGGCCGGCCGCCCGTCGCTGAAGGTGCGCAACTGCGCCGCGCTCGAACAAGGTCCCATCGAGAGCCTGGACCTGGCCGGAGCGCGCCTGGCTGGCCGGGTCGTGCTGTTTCACGCCGATACGCGCAGCGCAACCTCGGCGGTGTCGTTCGACGCCGGCGGCCCGCGGAAGCTCAAGTTCGTCATCGTGGGCCTGCAGGTCGGCACCTGGGAGATCTGGCACAACGGATTCCTGGTGGATGCCGGAGGAGCCGTCGAGCCAGGCTCCGGAGTGCTGAGCTTCGAAGGCGCCCCGGGCGGCTATTTCCTCCGCCGGATCGGATAGCGGCTCAGTTGCCTGGCGGAACCCCGGCGGGCTTCAGCCGCAATCCACCCGTGAACTTGCCGGAGGTGAGCATCCGCAGGACCCCGCCCGGGCCCGCCCGCTCCTCCCGCATTTCTTCGTCATCCACCTCGACGTCGTACCGCGCGCCCGGCTTGAGGCCAAGCACGAATAGCAAATCGACGTCCCGGGCCTCCACCTTGAACTTGCGCTGCTTCGCCGCCTGGAATATCAACGCTGGACCAATTTCCACGCCGGATGCCGATTGGGGAGACAACACCTCAATCCGCCCCTTGTCGAATCTCTGGCCTTCGCCGTCGAAGTAACCGAACCAAGCGGCATCCTCCTCCCAGCTCGACCGCACGAAGACCCGCCCGGAGAGTTCATCGTAAGCATAGAGCGGCATATAAAAGGGGCTCAGGCCCGGCTGATATGGATTGGCCCACAGGAATTCGTATGGCACGCCGAACGCGCTTTGCAGCAGGAAGCGGTCCTGGATCAGCCAGCCTTGCAGGAATTGATTCTCCTGGGCGTTGGTGTCGTATGCCACCATGGCCAAGCCAGCCGCACGGGAGCGGGCCGCCTGCGTGAGGTCCGGCTCGCCGCCGCCCTTGAAGGCCGGGATGCGGTAGTCGCCCTCGGGGGCCGGATACGTCGCCGGGTAGTGACTCAGCACGTGCACGATGGGCAGGCTCCGGAACATGGCCGGCAGGGCCTCGCGCATTTCGACGTTGATGTTGTCGCGCACGGCGTGGAACAGTTCGAACAGATCGTAGGTGCGGTCCAGGGGAATCGGCGCATGGACGCTCTTGATGGATGGAACAACCTTGCCGCGCCACCAATCGACTACTATCGACCGCAACTCGCGCTCGGCGAGCGGGTCCAAGTGCCCGGCCAGCGCCACGGCGGCCAGCGCGCGCGAGCGCACGTCCGCAAGATCCGTAGAAGAGCGCGCCGCCGCGATCCCGCGCTCGAGCCGCGCCGCCAGCTGCCTGGATTCGTTTTCGCCCAGCGACGGCTGGCACCAGTCGAACACCAGCGCCTGCTGGCGAAGATCGGCCGCATTGGTCAACGCCCACTCGACGGCCGGCCGGCACGCGCTCCAGTCCTCGGTGACCTGGGCATAGAGAGCGGCGCTCAGCCCCGGCTCCGGCATGCGCGCCCTGCCCGCCATCAGCGTTTCGAATTTCTCCCAGCGCATGGAACGGCGCTGGCGTTCCCGCCGCAACAGGCGCAGACGCTGTGCGCGAAGGAACAGGCGCGGGTGTTCGGTGAAGACCCGGAAATCTTCGTCCTGAGCTTGAGGGAAGGCGAGAGCGGCCGCGAGTAGCAGCAGCATCAGGACCCGGTGCGAACGAGGGCGGCGCATCCACCCCGATTGTGTCACAGCGACACGCCGACACACCACAGTGCCTCAGCCTGCGCCGGACGCCGTCCGGATCGAGCCTTTGTTTTCAACAAAACCACCCCTCCCACAAATGGTTCTTGGTTTGCTACACTCATTTCGAATTGACGCAGTTACTTTTGAACCTGCCCTCTGCTGCAACTGGCAGGCGGATTGAGAGCGGACCGTCAGGACAGCGTGCTTGCGGGAGCCGATGTTTCGAGTTTATTCTGCTCCTCAAACCGTTTCCGGTTGCAGCCGAGGGGTTTTTTGTTAATGGCAGTACTTTTATAACGGCATCATAAGCTAGGCTCCTTGCAAAGCTCGCCCCGGATCCTATGCTTCGGCTGACGCCTGGCGTTCGTGGTGCAGGACTTATTGGACGCGGGCCTCACCAGGGACGGAACAGCAGTGCGGGTGTTCAGACACCAGGCTGGCCGCCGCAGGATCCAAGCCCAACTCGGGCGGACCGCATCAGGGAGAGGGAACCAAGTGCCTCATCCCCCTCTCCGGGTGCGGTCTTTTCTTTTCAGGGCTTACCAGCAGAGCGTGCCCGTGCGGGGCGTTTCCTCGGGATTCGGCAGGTACAGCGTCTTGCAGCGCTCGCAGCGGTAAATCTCGGCATCGGCTCCGTAAAGCCGGCTCACCTCTTCGCCGAAGAAATACCACCGCTTCAGGTGCCCTGCGCAGAGCTTTCCCTTTCCATCCTTCTCGTTGCAGGCGCGCATGCGCACGAGGCGCTGCTTCACCTTCGTGCCGTCGCTCAAAGTGGCGACGACATCGTTTCGCGCGGCGGGTGCAACAGGCGTGGCTTCAACAGGATCGGGCATGGGTGTGCTTCTTCGAGGTCCTAGAAACCGAGTATACAACAGGCGCAAACTAACGAGCCCGCTCACCTGCGGTAGGATCGACAGGAGTTGGCAAGTATGGAAAGACGCACATTCATTTCGCTGCCCGCGCTTTCGGCCGCGGCTTCCGAAGGATGGAGTTGGGAGCGCTGGCGTGAGATCAGCGGCGAGAGCCGACCCGTGGTTTCCTCGGATCAGACGGGACGCCCCGATTTGAGCGACCTGCTTCAGCGCGAAGGCCGCAAGATCACCTCGCCCGCCGAGTGGCCGGCGCAAAGGTCGGCGATCGCCCGCCTCGTCGAGGTCTTCCTGGGCAGACCGCCCGCCGCGCGCCCGCCCCTCGAAGCCAGGGTGACAGCGGAAACGCCCTGTGACGGCTACACGCGCCGTACGCTCACCTTTCAAACTGAACCGGGCGAATTCGTGCCGGCTTTCCTGCTGGTGCCGGACAAACTGCGCGGCCGCGTCCCGGCCATCGTCTGTCCCCACCAGACCGTGCAGGAAGGCAAGCAGGAACCCGCCGGACTGGCCGGCAATCCACGCCTCCATACAGCGCATCGCCTGGCGCAGCGCGGCTACGTCACGCTCACTTACGATGCGGCCTGCTTTGGCGAGCGGCACGACCCGGCCACCAACCACTACGGCGACGCTATCCCGTTCTACCGGCGGCATCCGCACTGGTCCATGATGGGAAAGATGGCGTGGGACTTGAGCCGCGCCGTCGATTACCTGCAGTCGCTCGACTTCGTTTCGGCCGGCCGCATCGCTTCCATCGGCCACTCGCACGGCGGCTACACCACGCTGTTCGCGATGGCGCTCGACGAGCGCATCCGCGCGGGGGTGTCGAACTGCGGTTTCGACACGTTCCGCTACGACGGCAACCCCTACCGCTGGTCGCACGCCACGGCACTCGTGCCGCGCCTCGGCTTTTACATCACCAGCCCGTACATCCGCCCGCGTTTTTACGCCGGCGTGCCGGACTCCGAAACGATCCAGATCCCGATCGACATGCATCATGTGCTGGCGCTCATCGCGCCGCGCCCGCTTTTCATCTCCACCTCCGACGAGGACTCCATCTTCCCCAACGGCGGATGGAGCGCCCGGCAGGCACTGGCGCGCCTTGGGCCGCTCTATGCGATGCTGGAATCTGAAAGCCGCCTGGCGAGCTACTTCTTCCGCGGAGGTCATGGTTTCCCGCTGGAGGCCGAAAGGCTCGCCTTCGATTGGCTGGACCGCTGGCTGAAAGGTTGAAATTCCGCATGAGTGAACAATTGCGTGTAAGCCGCCGTGCCTTCTTTGGCACAGCGGCGGCCACGGCTGCGCCGCTTGCTTCCGCGCCGCATCCGGCCAAGGTGATCAATGCGCACGATCACTTGCATCATCATGGCGTCAAGAATTGGGAGGAACTCGACCGCCTCGTCATTGAGGCTGCCGACAAGCTCGGGGTGGAGCAGATCTGCTGCTCGATCCTGCCGCTGGAGCGCCCCACGACGATGGAGAACGCCCGGCTGTGCAACCAGTGGCTGCTCGATGCCATGCGCCGGTACCCGGGTCGTATTCTCGGCTATGTGTTCGTAAATCCCGGTTACCAGAAGGAAGCACTCGAAGAGGTGCGCCGCTACGTGGACGGGCATGGCTTCATCGGCGTCAAGCTTTACAACGACTACCGGATCGACGAGCCCGTGCTCGAGCCCCTGCTCCAACTTGCCGGACAAATGCGAATCCCCATCCTGGAGCACGCCGGGCACTCACACCGGTTCAATCCGGAGCAGCCGCGCATCAGCGACGGCGGCCACATCGCCGAAGCCGCGCGCAAGTTCCCGGAAACCATGCTGATCTGCGCGCACATCTGCGGAGGAGGCGATTGGGAATGGACCGCCAAGGCGCTGCGCAATGCGCCCTCGGTCTACCTGGACACCAGCGGCAGCGTTATTGACGAAGGTACGGTGGAATTCGCTGTGCGGATGTTGGGCGCGGACCGCATCCTGTTCGCGTGCGACATGTCCTGGACCGCCGGCATCGGCCATATACGCGGCGCGGAACTCAGCGATGAGGACCGCCGCAAGATCCTTGGCGGCAATATGCAGCGCATCCTGAGCAGGAGGGCACGCGCGTGATCGACGTCAACGCTTATCTCGGACATTTTGCTTTCCGCCAGTTGCGCTACAACACCGCGGATAAGTTGCTTGCGCTCATGGACCGCAAGAAGATCGAACGCGCCGTGGTGTCGAGCGCGGCCGCAATCACATACCGCAACACGCAGGCGGGCAACGAAGAGGTCGCCGCCGAGATCAGGAACCATCGCGATCGCCTGATCGGCGCTGCCGTGCTCAATCCCGTCTACGCCGGCTGGCGCGACGACCTGAAGATCTGCCACGAAGAATTCGGCATGAAGGCGCTACGCCTGTATCCGCGCTGGCACAATTACAAGCTGACCAGCCGCCCTGCGATCGAGCTGGCGAACGCCGCCGCCGAGCGCGGCATGGCCGTCACGATCCCCATTCGCGCCGAGGATCCTCGCCAGCAGAGCTGGCTCGTGGACATTCCCAACGTGGACTACAACGAGATTGCCGGCCTCATCCGGGCCGTGCCGCGCGCTCATTTCATCCTGTTGAGCGGCAACGGGTTCTTGGGCTCGGTGCTCGGACGCAAGGACAGCGGGCTCGGCTCGAACTATTCGATCGAGATCTGCCGGCTCTCCGCTCTGGTTGAAAACGAACTGGGCGCGCTGATCCGGAACCTCGGCGAGGACCGCATTGTCTTCGGCACCGGCATGCCGTTCCACTATCCAGATCCTGCCCTCGTAAAGATGGAAGTGCTGGATGCGAGCGCCGCGACGAAAGAGAAGATCCGCCGCGGCAACGCTGCCCGCATCTTCAATTTGCCAGGCGCCTAAAGACGAACTCGCGCGACGTACGGACGCCGGTCTCTTTCTGAACCATCACCCGGTTCTTCCCGAGTGACGGCGTCAAGGCGAGCGGATTCTCGACATCGGCCAGGATCAGGACGTCGCGCCGTCCGTCGGCCAGCGTCACCTCCACCGCCACGTTCGCATCGCCGTAAGCCGCTCCCTGCTCGGTTTCGAGCTTCAGCCGGCGGATGCTGCGTATGCGGGACTGCTTGCCGCAGGGCTCCAGCAGCGCAACGAACGTCGATGCCAGCGGCGCATCCTTGGACTGCCGGCGCGTGACCAAGGTCGGGATCCAAAACTGCTCGGTGGATGTGGCGTTGCGGACCGTCCAAGTTTCGGCCGTATAGGCATCGGCGCCCGTCGTCAGGTCGGTATACCGCAGGTGCACCTCGGCACCGGGCGCCAGGTATTTGTAGCGGTCTTCGATCTTGAAATCCCCCGTCCACCCGGACGGCGCGTCGCGGTGTACGCGGAAGTTGCGCATCAGCGTCTTGTGGCCATAGTCGGTTGCGGGCTCCAGGCGTAAGCCGCCGGTGGTCAGTTGGGAGAAGTTGCTCCGGGTGAACTTGGCATGATCGTTGCCGCCCACCACGCGGAACACATCGAGAACATAGAAATCATCGTCCGAGATGTCCACCATCACCGCCGTACGCTCATACTGACGCAGGTTGTACTGCACAGGAGAAGAAGCCCGCATCACACGGTAATTCTTCCCCTCGAGCCAAAGTGTGGTCTTCCCGTCGCCACCCAACTGGTCCTTGCCATCCACCACCACGGTGTTGTGCGCCGCGGTCATGAGGTGCCAGCGCGCCTGCGGTGTGTGCCAGTCGCCGAACTGCACGGCCGGATAGCCGAACTCCGGCAGAAGGTCCAACCCTTTGGCTACCAGGCCCAGGTTCATCGCGTCGCGGTGTATGTGGCCTTTGATGCCGAAGCTCGGGACCGAGTCGTAATCCATCCACACGGCACTTGATTCTGCCGGGTCGCTGGAACGCAAAATCGCCAGGTGCCACTGCTTCTTGTCGACATTGCCGATTCGTGGCAGAGCCTCATGGCGCGCCGTCGCACTCCGCACATCACGCGCCAGTTGGCCGGGATCTTCGGCGTAGAGATCGTAGGGCATCCCGTCGAGTTTGCCTCCGTTCGCCCGCAGCATCAGTTGCATGTACAACCGGTCGCCCGTGGCCCGGTACAGACGCCAGAAAAACGAGTACATGCTGGTGGCCGGATCGGTCTCGTACTTGTTGTAGGTGTCCCCCTTGTGGAAGTCCGCGGCCATGTAGTCCGTCGTGCGGATCGCGAAGGCTCCACAGTCGCCCGAATAGGGGTAGTACTGGAAGCCTATCCAGGTGTCGTAGTGGAAACGGTAGGTCTCGCGCAGCTTGGGATGCCGCTTCAGCAGATCGGGCAGGAAGGCCGGATCGCTTCGCGACCACTGCTCGAGAAGCTGCCCGAGATAGCGCGGCGCGATGGTGGCGTAACCCGTCAGGCCTTTTTCGCCCGTCAGCCCATCCACCATCGTGCTGCGATCCACGATCGTGCCAATATCCTTCAGGACTTCCTCCCGGTTGGCCGGCCAGTCGAGCACGGTCTTGGCCAGCGCCAAGGCGCCGTCGGTACCCGGGTAGTTCGTCCGGATCTTTTCGGGGTGCGCCAGCACATGGCGCAGGATGCGGTCCTCGATGTTGCGCTGGATGTCGGCGAACGTGGCCTTGGAATTGTCCAGGCGGTATCGACGTGCCTGTGATGAAAGAAAACGCACGAGTTCCTGATCTTCGCGGGCGGCTTCGAACACCTGATCATACGCGATCATCAGCTTGCGGACGTTGTAAGCCGAGTCGATCGAGTAGGTGACGTAGCCCGCCGTGCCGCCCCCGTAACGGTACCGCTCGTAAACCAGGCCCTGACTTGCATAGTCAAACGTGGGCCACACGTCAGCCACCCGGTCCAGCATGACCGCCGCCTTGTGAGCATACTGTTTCTCACCCGTGATGCTGTAAGCAGCCGCCAGATTCGCGATGCCGTTCAGCACCAGGTTCTCGAACTGGCCGTATTTGAGATAGGTCCCGATGAAGTACCAATGGTGCTGGCCGTCGTAATATCCGGTCCCATCGTCCACCCCAAAGCGGCGGAGCGGATCGGACTGCAAGGGGTGCTCGAGGTTGCAGAGCAGACTACGGTCGGCCCGGTCCGGCTGGAAGATGCCGTGCTCGTCCAGTCCACTGCGGTAGAACTTGTGAAAGTCGTTCTTCGGGAACAGTTCCCGGCAGTGAGGGCACCGCACTTTCCACGGATGCCGAACCGCATCGATCTTCCAGTCGTACATCGGCACGGGTTTGCGGCACGCCGGACAGTAACCGCTCGACCAGACATGGTGCGATCGCAGCAGCGTCGCGCCGAACATCATGTCCCAAAGCTGCTCGTCGGACATCTTCGCCCAGTAGTCCGCGCGGTTCAGGATAGCCGTCCGCAGCTTGGCCGCCCAGGGGTACTTGGCGGCATTAACCCGAGCCCGTTCAGTGAGGTGGAATGGGTAGAGCGCGCTGGCTTGTTTGGCAGCCTGGATGCTTAACGCGGATGCCGCCAACAGCAAGGTGAGCCTCAAATATGAGGGTAGTACTGCTCTAGTGCGTCTGACTTTCATTTTTAGTTGACATTAAAACTTATTCAGCTTAAGATTTTTTTTCACTCACATCGCGTGACGAACGAACATCACCTTCATCGAAGGATTCCCGCATGACTTTCCAGATCGGCGAGAAAGTAGTGTATCCCAACCAAGGCGTCGGCACTATCGAGAATATCAGCATCCGGTCCTTTGGCGCTCAAATGGAGCGGTTCTATCTGTTGCGCCTCAACACGAGCAGCCTCACCGTAATGGTTCCGTTTTCGCACGTAGACCACGTCGGCCTGAGGAAGGTCACGCGCAACGGCGAGGTCGAGAAGGTCCTCGAGTTCCTGTCCAGCGGGCGATGTCCTCAATGTCCCGACTGGAAAGACCGCTTTAAGGAAAACTCCGATAAGATGCGCGTTGGCAATCTTCTCGCCATCGCCGAGGTCCTCAAGAGCCTGCTCGTCCTGCAGCGCTCGAAGACCCTGTCCTTCCGCGAAAAGAAGATGCTGGACCGCGCCCGGCATATGCTGATCACCGAAATCTCCATTTCCCGGGGCATTTGCGAGGATAAGGCGATCGTGTTGCTCCAGCGTGCGCTGGGCCGCGCGGAACTGTCGCTGCCGAACGCCCTCTGAGGCGCGTTCAGTCAGTCGAAAGCAACCACGCCGCGATAGGCGCCAGGACTATACCACCCCAATGTGCCGGGGAGATGTGCTCATTTAGAAACACATAGGCCAGAACTACGGTGATCAGTGGGTAGAGGTACATAACCGGCACTGCCACCGCGCTCTTGGCGCCCTTTTCAAAGGCGGCGAAACCGGTAAGCGCGCCGAAGCCGTTCAGCACACCGCTCAGGACGCCAAGGGCCACCACATCTCGGGGTAAGGCCAGACTCACCGGAAACAGCGCCACGGTGATGAGTGCCACTGGAATGAACGCCAACGCGAATCCGAGGAACGAGAACTGCGTCGAAACGCAATTCGTGCTGAGCTTCTGCGTGTTGCCGGTGATGCCCCAAGCCACCAGGGCGATCAGCGAGAGCAGCAACCAGTGCGGCATGGTGTTAAAGGCTCAACAGGAAGATGGCGATGAGCGCCAGCGCCAATCCGCCATACTGGCGAGGGCTGATCCGTTCTTTCAGGAAAACCACGCCCACCAGCACCGTCACGAGCGGCGAAAGCGAAGTCAACGGAACCACCGTCGACGCGGTGCCGCTCTGCAATGCCATGTAGAATGCGACGTTTCCGCCGCCGCCGAGCAGGCCCGTGAGGAAGGCATAGGAGAACCCTCGCGCGCGGCGCTCACCGCTGAAGCGGCGCTTCGAGTAGAGGACTACTGCGAGTGGGATTACCAGCCCGAAAGTGAACAACACCTGGCTGGCGTACGGCGAGGCGCGATCCACCAGCAGCTTCGCCTCGAATCCCCACACGCCCCACAACAGCGCCGTGAGCAGCGTGTAGGCCAGCCAAGCCGGCATCAGCCGTTCCAACTCGTGGCGAGTCTCACCAGCGTGCGCACAGGCGCGCCGCTCGGCCCCTTGGCAAGATACGGCTTGGCATCGTCCAGCCACGCCGTCCCGGCGATATCCAGGTGCACCCAAGGCGCGCCGGAAGTGAACTCCTTCAGAAACATAGCCGCTGTAATGGCGCCGCCCTTACGGTTCCCGACGTTGGGCAGATCCGCATACGTGCTCTTGAGCGCTTCCTTGTATTCGTCGTCCACCGGCATGCGCCACATCTTTTCCCCGGCCGCCTCGGCCGCCGCGGCGACGCGCGAGGCGAAAGCGTCTTCGCTGGGAAACAATCCCGTGTAAATGTCGCCCAACGCGACCACGATGGCGCCGGTGAGGGTAGCTGCATCCACAATGTGCGTGCAGCCCAGGTTGCGGGCATAGGTCATGGCATCGGCCAGGATCATGCGGCCCTCGGCGTCGGTATTGACAACTTCAACGGTCTTTCCCGACAGCGTCTTGACAATGTCTCCCGGCCGCTGCGCGCGTCCGCCGGGCATGTTCTCCACCGCCGGTACAAACCCCGTGACCGTGAGAGCGGGCTTCAATTGGGCGATAGCGCGCATGGCGCCCAGAACGGCTGCTCCACCCGCCATATCGAATTTCATCAGGTCCATTTTGTCGGACGGTTTGATGGAAATGCCGCCCGAATCGAAGGTGACGGCCTTCCCCACCAGAGCCAGGTGCGTGCCCGCGCCTTCACTGCCCTCGGGCCGGTAGCGCACCACGATGAGATAGGGCGGCTCGTTGCTCCCCTGCGCGACGCCCAATAGCGCGCCCATCCCAAGTTGCTCCATGCGCGCACGGTCCAGGACTTCACATTCCAGGCCTTGTTCGACGGCCATGGCGCGCGCGCGGTCCGCCAGGATAGTTGGGGTCATGGCGTTTCCCGGCTCCGTAGCCAGGGCGCGGGCGTAGTTCTGCGATTCGGCGACGATGGCGGCGCGGCGTGCGGCGGCTTCGATCGCCGCATCCACGGCCGGCACGAGCAGCGTATAGCTGTCGATGCGCCCCGCGTCGCTTTTGTCGGTCTTATACTGGTCCGGCTCGTAGTCGCCCAGGATGGCGCCCTCAATGGCCGCGGCCACGCTCGCCGGGCCCGCGAACGCCTCATCAAGAGCCAGCGCAATCGTGTGGACGCCCTTCGGTTTCAGAAAGCGCAGCGCCGCGCCGGCGATTTTGCGGACCTCAGCCGTGGTCAGCTTCTCCGGCTTGCCCGCGCCGATGGCGGCTAAACGCCGGGCCTTGAAAGTCGGAGGACGGTGCAGCAACGCCGTTTCGAGACTCTTGCCTTTGAACTCCCCGCTTGCATACAACTCGCTGAGCCAGCCGATGGTGGCGTCGACGCGCTTGGCGGCGCCGTCGCCCAGGCCGCCTCCCGCCGAGTCCTTGTCGAAAGACACAACTACCAGAGCGTCGACGTCGATCTCTTCCAACGCCTGAACTACAACTGTAGTTTGCATCCAGTAATCTCCTTTTCTACAACGAACGCCGTGTGCCGCGCGCCGCCCGCGCCTCGGCTTCCATGGTTCGCTCGCGGTCGGCATCGCGCTTGTCGTGCATCTTCTTGCCGCGCGCCAGCGCCAACTCGCACTTGATGATACCGTCTTTCAAATAGATCTTCGTGGGGATCAACGCCAGACCCTTTTCGCGCGTCTTCCCGGACAACTTGTCGATTTCGCGGCGATGGAGCAGGAGCTTGCGGTCTCGGACAGGATCGTGGTTTTCGCGGTTGCCGTGCGAGTACTGGCTGATGTGTGCGTTGACCAGCCAGGCCTCCCCATTGCGCACTTCGGCGTAACTGTCGAGCAGTTGGACCTTGCCATCTCGGGCGGACTTCACTTCCGTACCGGTCAGGGCCAAGCCGGCCTCGAAGCGCTCGAGCAGGTAATAGTTGTGGCCTGCCCGCCGGTTATCGGATAGTATCTTGATCCCCCCTGCCACAGCAGTATGTCTTTTCGCCTCCACGCCTGGAAGCCGTTGTTCGTCAACCCGTTATGGGATGTCTGGCGGATACGGCCGCACGTATATCTTAGCACACGCTCCCAAAGGGCAATAAGATGTTAAAGATCAATCGGTTAGGATCGCTTCTAGCAAGTTGTGCGCTGGCCTTCTGCTTATTTCAGCCGGCTGCGGCCAAGCCGCGCAAGGCCCGTAAGCTGATAGAACAGGGCCAAATGGCGGAAGAGAAAAAGGACTACGACAAGGCGCTCGAACTCTACGAGCAGGCCGTCATCGAGAACCCGCGCGACTCCAGCGCCCTGCTGGCTCTGCGCCGCATCCGCTTTCAGGCCGGACAAGCACACGTCGGCAAAGGCCAGAAACTGCGCGAAGCCGGCAAGCTGGAAGAAGCCCTGGCCGAGTTCGAGCGGGCCTACTCGATCGATCCGGCCTCCAGCATCGCCGAGCAGGAGATACGCCGCACCCGCCAGATGATCGACCGCGAAAAGACGGAAGGGGAGAAGCTTCAGGGCGAAGAGCGCGGCCTGACGCCGGTGGAACGGGCTCGCAAGGAAGTAGCGGAGCGCATCGCTTCGGCCCTGCCCGCTCCCGAGCTGAAGCCCATTTCCACGGCCCCCATCACGCTCCGCATGAACAACCAGCCACCCAAAGTGCTCTTTGAAACCGTCGGCAAACTGGCTGGAATCAACGTGATCATGGACCCGGATCCGGCGGGAATGGGGATGGCCGGACCGCAGCGCAATCTGAGCGTGGAACTGAACAACGCCACGCTGGAAGAAGCGCTCGACTACCTGGCGGTGCTCACCAAGTCTTTCTGGAAGCCTCTCTCGCCCAATGCGATTCTGGTCGCCCAGGACAATCCCACCAAGCGCCGGGACTTTGAAGACCTGATGGTGAAGGTCTTCTACCTGACCAACATCACCGCCGCGCAGGACCTCAATGAAATCGCCGCCGCCGTCCGTGGCGTGACCGATATTCGCCGTCTCTATACCTGCGCCGCGCAAAACGCCATCATCGTCCGGGGCACGGTGGACCAGGTGGCGCTGGCGGAGAAACTCATCCAGGACATGGATAAGCCCAAGGCCGAGGTCGTGGTGGAAGTAGTTGTGATGGAGACGAGCCGCAAACGCACGCGCGACCTCGCCGCCACGGTCGCTTCCGGAACCACGGCCGGCTTGAGCACGGCCATCGCCTTCACGCCGCGCAATGCCATAACCACGACCTCGGGTTCGAGCGACTCGACTAGCACCTCAACCTCTTCCACGACGTCCACCTCCATAGCTCTTTCCCAGGTAGGCAAGCTCTCCACCAACGATTTCTCGATCACCATGCCCGGCGCGCTCCTCAAGGCCTTGATGACCGACGGCAGTTCGCGCATACTGCAGCAGCCGCAGGTTCGCGCGGCCGACGGACAGAAAGCCTCCCTGCGCATTGGCCAGAAAGAGCCCATCGCCTCCGGCAGCTTCTCCTCCGGCATGAGCACGGCCACGGGGCTTTTGGCCAGCACGCAATTCCAATTCGTGGACGTGGGCGTAAACGTGGACATGACGCCCAAGATCCACGGCCCCAAGGAGGTTTCGCTGCACATCGAGTTGGAAGTTTCGAGCGTAAACGAGCGTATCGAGATCGCCGGAGTATCGCAGCCCGTAATCGGCCAGCGCAAGGTGGTGCACGATGTTCGCATCCGGGAAGGTGAGATCAACATCCTGGGCGGCCTCATGCGCAGCGCGCAGTCGCGGTCGATGGCCGGCTTGCCGGGAATCACTTCCATCCCCGGTCTCAAGTGGCTGCTCTCGAGCCGCTCCAACACCGATGACGATGGGGAACTGCTGATCGTCCTCATCCCGCACATCGTCCGCGCGCCTGACATCAACGACGTCAACCTGAAGGGTGTGGCGGCCGGCACCGACCAGGCCATCAAGCTGAATTTCGCGCCGCGCAAAACTGCCGCTCCCACCACCCCCGCCCCGGCGCCTACAGAGACCAAGCCGGCTGAGCCGCCGGCGCCGCTGTTTTCCCCGACGGGAGCCGTGCTGCCGCTGCCTGCTCCTGCCGGACCGCCCAGGTTGAGCCTCACGCCGTCGGCCGTCGATGTCCCGACGGGCGGGACCGTCATGGTGCGGCTTGACATCTTCAACGGCGTCGACATGTTCGCCGCGCCGTTCAAGCTCAAGTTCGATCCCAAGGTTCTGCGCCTGAAGGAGGCGACCGACGGGGGGATCATCGGCGGCGATGGGCGCAAGCCGATCTTCATGCGCAATATCCGCAACGACACCGGCGAGGCCGCCATCATCCTGAACCGCTTGCCGGGTGCGGGGGGCGTGAGCGGAACCGGTTCGCTCGCGATGCTGGAATTTGAAGTGGTGGGTAAAGGACCGGCCAAGGTCTCTGTGGAGGAAATCGGGCTGAAGGATTCCAAGATGCAGCCGATCACCGTGGCACTGCCCCAGGTGACCTTGAACGCGAGGTAAGCGGGATGTTTCGTTGTAGTGGACGTCGGGGAATGACCTTGGTGGAGCTGATCGTGGCTTTCACGATCTTGAGCATGCTCGCGGCCATGGCCGTCCCCCTGGCTCGCTACAAAGTGCGCCGCGAGCGCGAGCATGAACTGCGTTATGCCTTGCGCGAGATCCGTACGGCCATCGACAAGTACAAGGATGTCTGCGACGCCAAGGGTCTGGACATGACCAAGGTCAAGATCGATTCGGAGTGTTACCCGGAAAGTCTGGACATCCTGGTGGAAGGCGTGAAAGCGTCGGGAAGCGTGGACAAGAAGATCCGTTTCCTGCGGCGGATTCCCAAGGATCCGTTCACGAACTCGACCGACTGGGGCAAGCGCAGCATGCAGGACGATCCCAAGGGCAACAACTGGGGCGGGCAGAACGTTTTCGATGTGTACACGAAGAGCATGGAGAGAGCGGCGGATGGAACTTTGTACTCGGAGTGGTAGGCGGGGCTTCACGCTCATCGAGATCATGATCGTGATGACGATCATCAGCATCATCGTCTCGATCGCGGTACCGCTCTACCAGAAGTCGCTGCTGCGCGCCAAGGAGAGCGTGTTGAAGCAGAACCTGTTCACGCTGCGGACCATGATCGACGAGTACACCTACGACAAGCAGAAGGCGCCGCAGACGCTGCAGGAACTGGTGACCGAAGGGTATTTGCGGCAGGTGCCCCTGGATCCGATGACGGGCTCGAACAACACTTGGAGGACGATCATGGAGGAGTCCGGTTCGGGAACCAGCCAGACGGAACCGGGTATTTTCGACGTGCGCAGCGGATCGGACAAGACGAGCCTGGAAGGGACTCCGTACTCGGACTGGTGATTCCGCTGGCGGGGCAATGCTAAACTGATCTGAGGGCGGGATCGCGCCGCCCGTTCACCAAATTCCCCGGTCGTCCAATGGTAGGACAGCGGCCTTTGGAGCCGTGAATCGTGGTTCGAATCCTCGCCGGGGAGCCACCGTCCCAGAAGGTAACTTCCGCGCCCCAATTTAGTTGACGCAATCGCGCGTTCCCACCGTCTCCGCATCCCAAACATTCCGCGTCATTTGCGTTCCGGGCAGTTTCTCCAGTTGGAAGTGCCTCCAACCGGGGTGCGCTCTCAACCATGCA
>ENA-UOYA01000810-UOYA01000810.1-activated-sludge-metagenome-genome-assembly--contig:-NODE-810-length-37025-cov-7.313065_pt1 | contig 37025 bp, 31 predicted proteins | sample MGYA00238163_ERZ764804 | MGnify/ENA primary metagenome ERZ764804 (study PRJEB28919, sample SAMN05720223) | activated sludge metagenome | isolation source: Anaerobic digester | place: Hong Kong...
CCTTCTTCAAGTTCATGCGCGAAGACCCGCGCTTCTATGCGCCCAACACCGATGAAGGCCGCGCGCTCTATCTGGCGGAAACCGAAAAGGCCAAGGCGGATGTCACAGCGCTTCTGCCGCAATATTTCGGTATCCTACCCAAGGCACCGCTCGTCGTGAAGCGCGTCGAGCCGTTCCGCGAAAAGTCGGCGGGCAAGGCTTTCTATCAGGGCCCGTCGCCCGATGGCTCGCGCCCCGGCACCTATTACGCCAATCTCTATGACATGGCCGACATGCCGCTCTTCGAGGTCGAGGCGCTGTTCTACCATGAAGGCCTGCCGGGCCATCACCTCCAGCGCACGATCCAAACCGAGTTGACTGATGTGCCGCCCTTCCGTCGCTTTGGCGGGTTCACCGCCTATACCGAGGGCTGGGGCCTTTATTCGGAAAAGCTCGCCAAGGACATGGGCCTCTACAAGGACCCGTATCGCGATTTCGGGCGGCTCCAGCTGGAACTGCACCGTGCGATCCGCCTCGTGGTGGATTCAGGGCTCCACTACAAGAAATGGACGCGCGAACAGGCGATCAAATATGTCGCCGACAATTCGGCCGACGCGCCGGGCGGCATCGTCAAGGCCATTGAGCGCTACATCGTCTATCCGGGGCAGGCGACGGCTTACATGGTTGGCCGCCTCAAGATCAGCGAATTGCGCGACAAGGCGCAAAAGGAGCTTGGCCCCAAGTTCGATATGCGCGCCTTCCATGATGTCGTGCTGAAGGATGGTCCGGTGCCGCTCGACGTGCTCGAAGAGCAGGTCAATCGCTGGATTGCGTCACAAAAGGGGTGAGCCTGGTCTGGCGCCTCGCGCTGCGTGATCTGCGCGGCTCCAAGGCAGGGCTGCGGCTGCTCGCCGTTTGCCTGTTCCTTGGGGTCGCCGCTCTTGCGGGGATTGGCAGCCTCTCAAGCGCGATCCTTGGCGGGCTGTCCGAACGGGGTCAGTTGATTCTTGGCGGCGACGTGCAGTTCGAGGTCGTCCAGCGCGATGCGCTCCCACAAGAGCGGCAGGCCTTTGCCCGGCTGGGGCAGGTTTCCGAAGTCATCCGGATGCGCGCCATGGCGGCGCGGCCTGACAACAGCCAGTCGGTGCTGGCCGAACTGAAGGGTGTCGATGGCGCCTATCCGCTTTATGGCACGCTGACGCTCAAGCCCGGTGCGCTCGCCGCGCGGCCCGCGGGGCTTGATGTCGCCATCGCGTCGGGCTTGTCCGAACGGCTGGGCCTCAAGATCGGCGACCGCTTCCGTGTTGGCGAGGCGCAGTTCCGCGTTATTGGCATCATCGGGGACGAGCCGGACCGCTCGGGCTCCGGCTTTACGTTCGGCCCGGCCGTCCTCACCGATATGGCGGGCCTCAAGGCAACCGGGCTGGTGCAGCCCGGCAGCTTGTTTTCGGCAAGCTATCGCGTCAAGCTGCCGCCGGGCGTCGTGCCCGAGGCGGCGGCCAAGACCATCACCACGCGCTTCAAGGAAGGCGGCTGGGAAGTGCGCGACCGGAGCAACGGCGCGCCCGGAACGCGGCGGTTCGTGGAGCGGCTTGGCCAATTCCTCGCGCTTGTCGGCCTGACGGCATTGGCGGTCGCAGGCATTGGCGTCGGCAATGGCGTTGCCTCTTGGCTCGATGGCAAGCGCGGCAGCATCGCGACCTACAAGGTGCTGGGGGCAGACGGACGGACGATCTTCCTCGTCTATCTTGCCCAGATCGTCACCGTGGCCGCCCTTGCGGTCATCGCCGGGCTGGCAGTGGGGGCGTCGGTGCCATGGGTCATCACGAGCTTGGCAGGCGATGCGCTGCCGGTTCCGCCGCGGCTTGCGCTCTATCCGCTGCCTTTGCTGCAGGGCGCCTTGTACGGGCTTCTGATTGCCTTTCTGTTCGCGCTCGCGCCGCTTGCCCGTGCGCGGGCCGTGACGGCGGCCAGCCTGTTCCGTGCGGGCGTTGATGGTGGCGCACGCCCGACTTTGCCTGTGCTGGCGGCAATGGCGCTGGTCGCGGTGCTGATCGCCGCCATCGCCATCGCAACCGCGCGGGAACCGGGCTTTGCCGCGATGTTCGTCGCCAGCGTCATCGGCCTGCTTGTTCTCCTGACGCTGCTCGGCACGGGCATCCGCGCCGTGGCCGCGCGCCTGCCCCGGCCCAAGGCGCCGCTCGCGCGGCTGGCGCTTGCCAATCTCCACCGTCCGGGGACGCAGACGAGCAGGCTTGTCGTGGCGCTTGGCCTTGGCCTGACGCTGTTTGCAACGCTTGCCGTCATCCAGACCAGCCTCAACCGGCAGATCGAGACGACGATCCCCAAGCGCGCGCCGAGCTTTTTCGCGCTCGACATCCCCAAGGAAGAGGAGGCGAACTTCCGCCGCATCGTGACCGGAATCGCGCCTGATGCCGAGATCGCGACCGTGCCGAGCCTGCGCGGCCCCGTCCTTGCCGTTGCGGGCCGCCGCGTCTCCGACATGAAGGAAATTCCCGAAGAGGCGTGGTTCCTGCGCGGCGACCGGGGTCTGACTTTCGCACGCGATGTGCCCGCGGGCAGCCGCATCACGGCAGGTGAATGGTGGCCGAAGGACTATGCGGGGCCGCCGCTCGTTTCGATTGACGAAAAGGCGGCTAACGCTGTCGGCCTCAAGATTGGCGACAGCATCACCGTGTCGGTGCTGGGGGTCGAGATCGAGGCGAAGATCGCGTCGTTCCGCGAGATCAACTGGGACACGCTGGGCTTCAACTATGTCCTCGTCTTCGATCCCGCGACGCTGGAGCCTGCACCCTATACGCTGGCCGCCACGCTTGCGGTGCCTGCCGCGCGCGAGCTTGCCGTCAACAGGGCGGTTTCCGCCGCTTATCCCGCCGTGTCGATGGTGCGCATCAAGGATGTCATCACGCAGGTGTCAGACCTGCTGAACCAGTTGGCGACCGCCATCAGCATTGCCGCCTCGGTTGCGGTGCTGGCGGGGCTTGCGGTGCTCGTCGGGGCAATTGCGGCGGCGCGGCGGACGCGCAGCTATGATGCCGTTCTCTTGAAGTTGCTCGGCGCGACGCGCGGGCAGGTGCTGAGCGTACAGGCGATAGAATATGCGCTGCTGGCGACGTTGCTCTCGGCGCTGGCGCTCGCCATTGGCAGTGCGGCGGGCTGGTATGTGACGACGCGGATCTTCAATCTGGATTGGTCCCCCGATTGGGGCATCGTGCTTGCAACGGTTGCCGCAGGCGGTTTTGGCACGTTGGTGCTGGGGCTGATCGGCGCACTTCCGGTGCTGGCGGCACGCCCGGCGGCTGCGCTTCGGGAGCTGTAAAACCCGCTTTGTGTGACACTCTTTCGCAACAGGTGCTTCGTAATAGACGCGACCTTGAGGCGATTTTGCTTCACGTGCGCCGCGATTCGCGATAGATCGCGCGCGATTTCGGGACTTTTATGGAGACACGCTTATCCCACCGATGACCCCCCGCCGCCCTATGGGCCCTGGCCCCGCGCCGATGAACGGCCCGCGCTTCAATCAGTTCATCACGTCGCCCAAGGTGCGCGTGATTGACGAGAATGGCGAAAATCTGGGCGTAATGTACACCCGCGAGGCGATTGATCAGGCGGCTGATGTCGGCCTTGATCTCGTTGAGATTTCTCCGAACGCGGATCCGCCGGTCGCCAAGTTCCTTGATATCGGCAAGTTCAAGTACGAGGCCCAGAAAAAGGCCAACGCCGCGCGCAAGACGCAAAAGACGCAGGAGATCAAGGAGATCAAGATGCGTCCGAACATCGACGACCATGATTATGAGGTCAAGATGCGCGCGATGCACAAGTTCATTGGCGAAGGCGACAAGGTGAAGGTCACGCTGCGCTTCCGCGGTCGTGAACTGGCGCATGGTCAGATCGGCATGAAGCTGCTCCAGCGGGTGCAGGAAGACATGGCAGAAGAAGCCAAGGTCGAACAATATCCGCGCATGGAAGGCCGTCAGATGCTGATGGTGCTCTCGCCGAAATAAGCGCGGGCCGAGCGGCTTTTTCGCTACGGAATAAAAGGGGCGCCGCCAGCTTGGTCGGCGCCCTTTTTCGTGCGCGCGTGCCGAAATGGTAACAAATGCAACTGTGGCAAAAACGTCGCATTCCCCGGGAAAATTCGGCGGAAATGCGCGGATTATATGGTCGTAAGTCAATCCCGCGACTAGGGAGGCGGCACAGAAAACAAAGCCAACCATTCCCTATTTGATGAGGATGCAACCATGAAGAAAACAATTCTCTTGGCGTCGGCTGCCTTTGCCGCGCTGACCACGCCTGCCTTTGCCCAGCAGACCCCGCAGGCCGATGGCGCCGTGGCCGACGAAGGTGAAATCATCGTCACCGCCACGCGGCGCGAGCAGCAGCTTTCGGACGTGCCAATCGCCGTTTCTGCCGTGACCGGCGAGACGCTGTCGAACACGGGCGCAAGCGATGTTCGCGCGCTCAACCAGGTCGCCCCCTCGCTGCTCGTTTCGGGCGCGACGAGCGAAGTGAACTTCACCGCGCGTATCCGCGGCATCGGCACCGTCGGCGAGAATGCGGGCCTTGAATCCTCGGTCGGCCTGTTCATCGACGGCGTCTATCGCAGCCGCACGGGCGTTGGCCTGTCCGAGCTTGGCGACATTGAGCGCATCGAAGTGCTGCGCGGCCCGCAAGGCACGCTCTTTGGCCGCAACTCGACGGCTGGTCTCATCAACATCGTGACCAAGGGCCCGTCGGATGAATTCGGCGGCAAGCTCTCGGCCACTTATGGTAATTATGATTATGTCCGCCTTGATGGCGGCATCACCGGCCCCATTGCCGAAGGCCTCTCGGCACGCATCGACGGCGTGTGGCAGCAGCGCGATGGCTTCATCAAGAATGCAACGCCCGGCGAGGAAGACGTCAACAACCGCGACCGTTACCTCGTGCGCGGCCAGCTGCGTTACGAGCCCAGCTCGGACTTCTCCTTCCGCCTGATTGGCGACTATTCGAAGCGCAATGAACTGTGCTGCGCTGCCGCCATCCGCACGCCGCGCGGTCTCACGCGCAACCCGGACGGTTCGGTCGCAACCGGCACCAACTCGCTGTTCAACCTGCTGAACGCGCTCGGCGCCAACTACCAGATCGGCACCGGCATTCTGGAGCGCAGCACCTCAACGACGCCGGGCTTCAACTATGTCTCCAACTCGAAGGACTGGGGCGTTTCGGGGGAAGCCAACTGGAATCTTGGTCCGGCCCGCCTGACCTCGATCACCGCCTATCGCGACTATAAGAACCGCATGGGCCAGGACGGTGACTTCACGCGTCTCGACATCCTGCACCGCACCGCGCTTGACCGACGCTTCCGCACCTTCACGCAGGAACTGCGCTTGCAGGGCGACGCGTTTGAAGGCCGCCTTGACTGGCTCGTCGGCGGCTATTTCGCCAACGAAAAGCTCACCGTGTCGGACGACATCAAGTACGGCGCCGATTATGAGCGCGTGGCCAACTGTCTGGCTGTCGCGGGCAGTGCGCTTGCGCCGACGCTCAACCTTGCTTCGCCGACCTGCTCCAATGCACCGGCAGGCGTGTTCCCGGGCTATCAGGGCCTTGCAACGCTGTTCGGCGTCAACCGCCTCAACGGCACGGGCGCGGTCCGCAGCGCCTTCCAGCAGGACAGCCGCAACTACGCCTTCTTCACGCACAATGTGTTCGACATCATCGAGGACAAGCTGACGCTGACGCTCGGTGCGCGTTACACCAATGAGCGCAAGGACCTGACGGCGCAGTTCAACGCCAACAACAACCTGTGCGGCGCGCTGCGCAACGCGGCGTCGTCGCTGGCGTCGCTTGCTTGCGTGATCAACGGCACCGCACCGGCGGCTGGCTTCACCAGCGCGTCGCCCAACCGCCGCAAGTCGGAAGACCAGATCACCGGCACCGGTGTTCTGAGCTTCAAGCCGGTCGATGACGTGCTTGTCTATGCCTCCTTCTCGAAGGGCTACAAGGCCGGCGGTTACAACCTCGACGCTTCGGCGCTCGATGCCCCGTGCAACCCGGCTGCAGGCACTGTCGCGCAGCAGACGGCATGTGCAGCAGCACTTGCCCGTCCGGCTGAAACGCCGGGCAACGCCCGCGCTGAACTGGGCGATCTTCAGTTTGCGCCGGAAAAGGTCGATGCCTATGAATTCGGCATCAAGTATAATGGCCGTGGTTTTGACGTGAACGTCGCGCTGTTCGACCAACATTATTCGAACTACCAGCTCAACACCTATAATGGCGTCAACTTCGAGGTCACGAACATCCAGTCGTGCCGCGATTCGCTTGCCGGGGCCGATAGCGATGCAAGTGCTGCCACAGGCAGCTGCGCGTCCAACCGCCTGACCTCGGGCGTCCGCGCGCGCGGCTTCGAGCTGGAAATGTTTGCACGGCCCGTGCGCAACCTCGCGTTCAACGCCGGTCTCACCTACTCCGACACCTACTACAAGAAGAACCTTGTCGGCACGAATGGCCGTGCGCTTTCGCCGGTGCTGTTCCAGCTTCCGGGCCAGCAGGTGTCGAACGCGCCGAAATATGTCGTGACGACGGGTGCGTCGTGGACGCCCGAGATCGGCACCAGCGGCCTGAGCGCGCTCGTCTATCTCGACATGCGCTACCAGAGCGACACCAACACCGGTTCGGACCTTGACCTTGAAAAGATGCAGGACGGCTTTGCCACGGTGAACGGCCGCGTCGGCATCTATGGTGCCGACAAGCGCTGGGGCATCGAATTCTGGGGCCAGAACCTGTTCAACACCAAGGCCTTCCAGATCGGCGCAGATGCCCCGCTTCAGGGCAGCGGCACCTATCGTTCGGTCGCGGCACCGGCGTCGTCAGGCTTTGGCGGCACGGCGACGCAGTTGTTCGTTCTCTTCCCGAACGAGCCGCGCACCTATGGCGTAACGGTCAAGTACAACTTCTGATCGTTCGCCTGACGGCAACATAAAGAAGGCCCGCTCCGGACATCCGGGGCGGGCCTTTTCTTGTGCCAGCGAGGGCGGACCTGTCAGCGGCGGCGGGCAGCGGCGGCGCGGGCGATGACCAGCATTTCGCTATCGGCCAGAATGCCGCCAGCCGAGCCGGATGATTTGAGCATCCGCTCGCTTTCAAGCACCCGGTCTGCCACCGTTGCGAGGCGCGGCGATGTCCAGCGCCCGGCCTGATCGGCAATGGCGTTGCGTTCCTTAAAGAAGATCGCCTTGCCGCGCTTTTCAACGGCGGCAGCGGGCGTCATCCCCGCATCAATATCGGCGCGCAGCCCCGCCAGCAGCACAACCCGGCGGAAGATGGCGCGCAGCAGCGGAATGCCTTCCAGCCCCGATTGCGCCAGCCGCGCCACCTCGCCTGCGACGCGCGCAGGATGGCCGCCCATCACGGCATCGACGAGCTTGCCAAGTTCGCCTTCATTGCTGGCCGCACCAATCGCGTCGAGCGCCTCGGGTGTCGCCTCGGCTGGGCGATCCGGCGCGGCATCGAGATAGAGCGCCAGCTTTTCAATCTCCTGCGCCATCACCGAGCGGTCATTGCCACACGAGGTCGCAATCGCGCGGGCCACGTCGCGCGAAATCCGCAGGCCTGCATCACGCCCCAGCGTCTCGGCGATCTTCGCGGCATCACCTGCATCGGGCACATAGCTGGGATGCGCCATGGCGAGCTTGCTGTCGGTGGCGAGCTTCACCAGCGAGGATGTCGCGCGCAATGCACCTGCCACGGCAACCACGGGGTTGCCCGCCTTTGCTGCTTCGAGAAGGCCTTGCACCGCAACCGTGCATTCGTCCCCGGCAGGCTGGATGCGAATCCAGCGCTTGCCGCCAAAGAGCGAGATGCTCGCCGCTTCGTCGGCCAGACGGGCCGGGTCTGACTTCAGCTCGCTGCCTTCAATGTCGATCCGCTCGGCATCGGCGCCGACAGCGCGTTCCAGACGACGCGCGAGGGCGGCAGAGCCCGCCTCATCAGGACCGTAAAGCAGGAAGAAGCGGATATCGCCATTTGCCGCATCGAGCGCGCGGGCGACTTCGTTGGCGTTTGCCTTCACTTGGCGCCGGGCGTCGCCGGTGCCTGCGCCGCTGCGAACTGCGCAAGGCGCGCAACAATCTGATCGGCCACGGTATCGCTCAGCCGTTCCAGCGCCGAATTTTCAGCTGCCACCGTCGCATATTCGGACGAAACGACATCGATGCCCGCGTCAGACCCCGAGGTGGCGTCAAGCACCACCGTGTCCGAGGAAAGATCAACCAGCTTGTAGCGCGCGCGCAGGATGCGGCGCTCGCGCGTCACGGCATCGTCGCGGCGCACGCCAAAGCCGGTGATCTGGTCATCAAGCTCAACGTCGAGCCGATAGCGCGTTTCGCCCTGCGGCACTGCGCCGAAGCGCCGGGTGAGCGCATCGCGCATCAGCCAGCCGGCCTTGCCGGGAATGGCAGGCACTTCGATGGTGCCGAGCATCTGCCCCGCCGTCCCCTGCGAGCCGCCGCTGTAAAGCGGACGCAGCCCGCAGGCAGACAGCATTAGCGCCATCACAAGGACGAGAAGTCGGGTCATGCGACGATGTTAACGAGGCGGCCCGGCACGACAATGACTTTCTTCGGCACGGCGCCATCGAGCGTGCGAACGATCTTGTCCGAGCCGAGCGCGAGCGCCTGCAGCGCATCCTTGTCGATGTCCTTTGCCACCGTCAGCGTGTCGCGCAGCTTGCCGTTGACCTGCACGGCAATCGTCACTTCGTCATCGACGAGAAGTGCTGCGTCATGCGCTGGCCAGGGCTGTGTAGCGACGAGGCCTTCTCCACCCATTTTTGCCCAGCCTTCTTCGGCCAGATGCGGGAGCATCGGTGCCACAAGCCGTGCCAGCGTGCGGATGGCGGTGGTCCGCGAGGCGGAGGCGGGCGCCTTTTCAATCGCGTTTACAAGTTCGTGAATCTTGGCCACGGCCTTGTTGAAGGTCAGCGCCTCGATGTCGATGGCAATGCCCGCAATCGCCTTGTGCAGCAGCTTGTCGAGCTGCGGGTTGTCGCCCCTCCCCTTCAGGGGAGGGGAAGGGGGTGGGGCGTTCGGGCTAGGGTTGCTGCTGTCGGCGTTGGTCTCAGCGGGCAGGCCCCATCCCAACCCCTCCCCTGAAGGAGAGGGGCTAGTTTCATCGAACAGGCGCCAGATGCGGTTGACGAAGCGCCACGTGCCTTCAATGCCGCTTTCCGACCATTCCAGATCGCGCTCGGGCGGGCTGTCCGACAGCATGAACCAGCGGACGGCGTCTGCGCCATATTGATCGAACATCGGATCGGGATCGACGACGTTCTTCTTGGATTTCGACATCTTCTCGATGCGCCCGCGCACAACCGGCGCGCCATCGAGCGTGGTGACGATGTCGCCCGCAATCTTCACGTCTTCCGGGCTGAGCCAGGCACCTTCGGCAGACTTGTACGTCTCATGCGTCACCATGCCCTGCGTGAAGAGCGCGGCGAAGGGCTCGGTAATGCCGATCTTGCCGATGCGCTCCAGCGCGCGCGTCCAGAAGCGGGCATAGAGCAGGTGGAGAATCGCGTGCTCGATGCCGCCGATATATTGGCCGACCGGCAGCCAGGCTTCGGCCTCTGCGCGGTCGAATGGCTTGTCATGCGGCTGGCTGGCGAAGCGGATGAAATACCAGCTTGAATCGGCGAAGGTATCGAGCGTGTCGGTTTCGCGGCGCGCGGGTTCCTTGCAATTGGGGCAGGAGACGTTCTTCCATGTCGGGTGGCGGTCAAGCGGGTTGCCGGGCACGTCGAAAGTGACGTCCTCGGGCAGCTTCACCGGCAGTTCGCTGCGCGGCACCGGCAGCGCACCGCAGAAGTCGCAATGGATGATGGGAATGGGCGTGCCCCAATAGCGCTGGCGCGAAACACCCCAGTCGCGCAGGCGATATTGCGTCTGGCCTTCGCCCCAGCCTTCATTATCGGCCTTGGCGATGACGGCCGCCTTGGCGTCATCAACGCTCATGCCGTTGAGCCAGTGCGAATTCACGATGCGGCCCGGCCCGGTATAGGCGACATCGCCGTGGAAGCTGATGTCTGTTTCGTCGCCATCGGCCACGACGCGCAAGACAGGCAGCTCATATTTGCGGGCGAAATCAAGGTCGCGCTGGTCATGCGCGGGGCAGCCGAACACGGCGCCCGTGCCATAGTCCATCAGCACGAAGTTCGCGACATAGACGGGCAGGTGCCATGAGGGATCAAGCGGATGCTCAACCGTGAGCCCTGTATTGAAGCCCTTCTTTTCCGCGGTTTCGATTTCCGCCGCGGTCGTGCCGCCGAGCTTGCAATCGGCGATGAAGTCCTGAAGGCGCGGCGCGTTTTCAGCCAGCGCCTGTGCAAGCGGATGGTCTGCCGCGATGGCAACAAAGCTCGCGCCAAACAGCGTGTCGGGCCGGGTGGTGAACACGTCGATGGCGTCATGCGTGCCGACAAGGTTGAAGCTGAGCTTCAGCCCCTTGGAGCGCCCGATCCAGTTTTCCTGCATGACGCGGACCTTTTCGGGCCACTGATCAAGCGTATCGAGGCCTTCGAGCAGCTCATCGGCAAAGTCGGTGATCTTGAGGAACCACTGGTTGAGCTTCTTCTTTTCAACCAGCGCGCCCGAGCGCCAGCCGCGCCCGTCAATCACCTGCTCGTTGGCGAGCACGGTCAAGTCGACGGGGTCCCAGTTGACCGTCGATTCCTTGCGATAAACAAGGCCCGCCTTGTACATGTCGAGGAACAGCGCCTGTTCCTGCCCGTAATAATCGGGCTCGCAGGTGGAAAGTTCGCGGCTCCAGTCAATTGCGAGGCCAAGCCGCTTCAGCTGCTTCTTCATCGCCTCGATGTTGGCGCGGGTCCAGTCACCGGGGTGGACCTTCTTTTCCATCGCCGCGTTTTCGGCGGGCATGCCGAAGCTGTCCCAGCCCATCGGGTGGAGAACGGCATGGCCGGTCATCGCCTTGTAGCGCGCCAGCACGTCGCCCATCGTGTAGTTGCGGACATGGCCCATATGGATGCGCCCCGAAGGATAGGGGAACATCTCGAGCACATAGGCCTTGGGGCGCGGGTCGCTTGCGGCGGGTGCGGTGAACACGCCCGTCTCTTCCCACATTTTCTGCCAGTGGCCGTCGGCTTTGAACGGATTGAAACGCGTCGTCATAGGAATCACGCCCGGATTAGGTCAGTCGAAAAATATGCGTTGCTCCATAGCGGTCGCGGCCCGCGTGTAAATGCTTACGCGCAGGCAACAGACCGGCAGAAGAGCGGGCTTTAGCCTGCGATTGCGGCGCGGCGCAGGTCGCGGGCCTTGGTGAGGATGATTTCCTCAAGCTTCTGGACCGTCGCTGCCTGCACCGGCGCGTCGACCCAATTGCCATTCTGGTTGACCTGGCGGCTGGCGGCAACGCGCAGCGCATCGGCGCGCAGATCCTGATCGAGAATGCTGATCGTGAGCTTCATGCGCTCGGCGGCATTGTCGGGGTTGCTGTACCAGTCGGTCACGATGACGCCACCGTTCGAATCGGTCTGGACGAGTGGCATGAACGACACGGTGTCGAGCGCGGCTCGCCACAGATAAGCGTTGACGCCGATCGTCGTCACCTTCGAGGCGGCGAGATCAACCTTGCGGCGCGCCTTTTCCTTATTGTTGCCGCCGCCGCTGATTCCCTTGCTCAGATCTTCCTTTACCCAGCTGCATGCGGGCAGGGTGGCAAGGAGCGAAAGGGCAATGGCAGCGATAAGGGGGCGACGCATGAAAATCCTCGTGAACACGCAGGGAAGTTGGCCCGCGTTATAGGCGGATTGCCATGGTCCGCAAGGTGCGCAAGAGCCGGGCTGTTGAACTCTTGCAACACGCGTGAAATATTTCACGGGCAGGGCCATTTTTCGGAGATGATTTCCTTGGGGGTTGGCACGAGTCTGTGCCATGAGAAAATCTATGATGAGTCGAGGGGGAAAATTCGGGCTTTGGACTGCGGCAGTTGCCGTCGTCTCGCTTGCCGTTTCTCCGTCGGTTGCAGCCAGCTTGCAGGCCGGTTCCATCACCCCCGTCACCATTTCGCGCAGCGGCTTTGGCAGCTTCACGCCCGCCTCGGCCGATCCGCGCCTCGCGGCAGCCTTCTCGCGCGGGAACATGATGACCAATGGCTTCCGCTTCACGCCGGCTTCCTCGGCGGGCAAGGCCAGCCGCAAGGTCACGGTTGCCGTGCGCGCCCGCTCTGCGGTGTCGACGCCGTCGGCAGATCGTCCCGCCTCCAGCAATGCGCTGCTCAATGTGGCCCCGGTGGCCTATAATCTGGGCGTGTCGGTGGGCTGGAAGCGCTTTGCGATTTCGGGCGATGTCGCGCAGGCTGATCTCGGTCTTGCGCAGGGCCGCCGTCAGGCTGCCGATGTCGGCCTGAGCTATACGGTCAAGAAATGGACGACTCGCGTCCAGCTTGCGGCGGAACGTCCCGTTGGGACGGCACCGCGTGTCGTTGACGCGAGCGAAAGCCTCGCGGTTGATTTCGGCGGCTCCTATCGCCTGACTCACAATCTCGATGTGACGGCAGGTGTGCGCTACAAGTCTGAGCGTGACCGGCTTGAGCCGCTCAAGGACAATCGCCGCGACAGCCAGGCTGTTTATCTCGGAACCGCTTTCCGCTTCTGACGGCGCTGGCCCTATTGGGCCGCTAAACCATCAATCGCAGCCCAGCCTGATGCGCCGAGGCGCGTGATTGCGCCAAATTTTCGTGACGTCATGCCGCCAAGCGCGATGACCGGCACGCGCGCCTGACGCGCCAGCAGCCCGAAGCGAACCCGCCCGAGCGCCGCTGCGCCGGGGTGGCTTCGTGTCGCGAAGACGGGGGAGAGCAAGACCAGCCGCGCGCCTGCGGCTTCCGCCCGGCGCAGCTCCATGGCGTCATGCGCGGGTGAAGTCAGCGCGCCGGGGTGACGGCCATGCGCGCCATCCGCCTTCCAAGCCCGTGCCTGTCGCGGCGTGCCCGCGAGGACGAGTATCAGTCCGCGCCGTCGGGCAATCGCCCTTACCGCTTCAAACAGCTTGCGTCGCTCTTTGGCGGGCGTCGCATAATGGCGAAAGATGATACCTGCGCCCCGTGGCATCCCGCGCACCGCGGGCAGCAGTGCATCGCCAAGGCGCTCGTCGGTCATCAGCCAGAGACGGGGCAGGAGAAGGTGGCGCTTCGGCATTGCCGACCCTATAGCGCGCGCATGACCAACGACGCAAAGACCCGGCTGGCCGATGTCCGCGATGCCATGGCGCGCGTGTGCAAGACGGCAGGCCGCGCACCCGGCGATGTGAGCCTGATCGCCATTTCAAAGACGCATGATGCCGATGCCATCCGCCCGCTGATCGCTGCAGGGCAGCGGGCCTTTGGCGAGAATCGCGTGCAGGAAGCAGAGGGCAAATGGCCCGCTTTGCTTGCCGAAACGCCGGGCATCGAGCTCCATCTGGTCGGCCAGCTCCAGTCCAACAAGGCCGAAGAGGCCGTCAGCCTGTTCGACGTCATACATTCGGTGGACCGTTCCTCGCTGATTGCGGCGCTTGCCAAGGCGCAGGCCAAAACCGGGCGGCATCCGCGCTGCTATTTGCAGGTCAATATCGGCGAGGAAGCGCAAAAGGGCGGCTGTGCCGCAACCGAGGTTCCGGCGCTGCTCGCCGAAGCGCGCGCCGCTGGACTCGATGTCGTGGGCCTGATGGCAGTGCCACCCGCCGACACCGAAGCCGCGCCCTATTTCGCGCTGCTCGCCAAGATCGCCCGCGACAATGGCCTCACCCAGCTCAGCATGGGGATGTCGGGCGACTATGAGGCCGCGATCATGCTCGGCGCGACGCAGGTGCGCATCGGCACGGCGCTGTTCGGATCACGTGGATGAGGTTTGACGGCATCATTTTCGATTTTGATGGCGTGCTCATTGAAAGCGAGCATGTCAGCACGCAGCATATTTCCGAGCTGCTGACGTCACTCGGCCACCCCACCAGCTATGACGAGGCGCGCACGCAATTTGTGGGCGTTGGTGGCCCGCATTTCGTGGAGGCGGTTGGCCGCTGGGTCGGGGGCGAGGTGCCACAGGCCTTTTGGGACGGGCGCAAGGCCGAGGATGAGCGCGTGATGCGCGAAGGGCTGGCCGCCGTTGATGGTGCCGTGCGCTTTGTCGAGACGTTGCCCACAGGCTTCCCCCGCGCGATTGCCTCATCAAGCACGACACACTGGATCGGCACGCATCTGGCGCATCTGGGGCTGGCGGATGCCTTTGGTGAACATATCTATTCAGGCCGCGAGCATGTGACGCGCGGCAAGCCTGCGCCGGACATCTATCTCCATGCCGCCAAGGCGATTGGCGTCGATATCACCCGTTGCGTCATCATCGAGGATTCACCCGTGGGCGCGACCGGCGCAGTTGCCTCGGGCGCGTTCGTCATCGGGCTTGCCGCCGGGCAGCATTGCGCCGATGGGCATGATGCCTTGCTTCTGGAGCAGGGCGTCAACGCCGTGGCGCATGACTTTGACGAGGTGGCTGCGCTCGTTTTCTAGAGCACGTGGCCGGTGCGGTCGCGCTTGGTGTTCAGATAGCGGGCATTGTGCGGATTGGGCGGCAGCTTGTGCGGTACGCGCTCGATCACATCGATACCCTCGGCCTGCAGGCGCGCCACTTTTTCCGGATTATTGGTCAGCAGGCGGATCTTCTCCTGCCCCAGCAGTTGCAGCATCCGTGCCGCGACCGAAAAGTCGCGTGCGTCAATCGCAAAGCCCAGCCGGGTATTCGCATCGACCGTGTCAAAGCCCTGATCCTGCAGGGCATAAGCGCGCAGCTTGTTGATAAGGCCGATGCCGCGGCCTTCCTGACGCAGATAGAGCAAAATGCCCCAGCCATTTTCGGCCATCAGCTTAAGGGCTGCATGAAGCTGCGGCCCGCAATCGCATTTGAGGCTGCCAAGCACATCGCCCGTCAGACACTCGCTGTGCAGGCGGACGACCGGCGGCTGACCATTGGGGCTGCCGACCAGCAGCGCGACATGTTCCAGCCCCGCTTCGGGCGTGCGATAGGCCACGATCTCGCAATGTTCGGCGGCCTCGACGGGAAGCCGGGCGCGCGCCACGATGCGGAGCCGATTGGCGGACTCATAGCCCTGGATTTCGCCAATCGAAACGGGCGTTGCCCCCGCAGCCTTGCCCGGCAGTATGAAGAAGGCAGGCAGCAACCCGGCATGGCGCGCGAGGATGAGCGCGGCAGCCGCTTCATCCACCGCGTCGCAATGCACAGCCTCAAACGGGCCCTTCATCGGGTTGGCCATGTCGAGCGCGGGGTCTGCCAGCGCGGTTGCGGCGGCAAGATCAAGCCAGGAGGTGCGCGCGATGACAACGGGCGCATCGGGTGCGGCAGCCTCGCGCTGGTTGGCGAGCTTGAGCGTGATCGCGCGGCCTGCGGAAATCAGCACATTGGCGGCATGGTCCGGGTCAAAGGCGGCGAGCGCCTCAATGTCCGCCGTCTCGATGGCAAGCAGCGTCAGCGCGTCGCCAATCGCAACGGGCCAGCCCCGGCGCAACGCATCCACCGCGCGCGCTGCATTGGCGGCATCGTTCAAATGCGGAACTCCGTGACGAGCGGAATATGGTCAGACGGCCGTTCCCAGCTGCGGCACGGCTCGTGCACGCGGTGCGCGATGGCCGCAGCGGCAACGTCCGGCGAGGCCCACATATGGTCGAGCCGCCGTCCGCGATCACCCACGGTCCAGTCCTTCGCGCGGTAGCTCCACCATGTGTAGAGCCGCTCCGGCGCGGGGATGAAGTGGCGGCCAAGATCAACCCAGTCATGGCTGGCCTGCAGGCGGCCCAGCGTTTCCACCTCGATGGGCGTATGGCTGACGACGTCGCGCAATTGCTTGTGGCTCCACACGTCTGATTCGAGTGGTGCGATGTTGAAGTCGCCGACCAGTATCGAGGGGTCTTTCAGCGTCTCCGACCAGCGGATCATGCGGCCCAGAAAGTCGAGCTTCTGGCCGAATTTGGGGTTGGCCTCGCGGTCGGGCACATCGCCGCCTGCGGGCACATAGACATTTTCGAGCCGCCAGCCATTGGGCAGCCGCACACCCAGATGGCGCGCCTCGCCATTGTCCTGCCAGTCATGGCGCAGGTCTTCCACAATCGGGATTTTGGAAACCGTCGCCACGCCATGATGCATCGGCTGGCCATGAAGCACGATGTGCTTATAGCCCAGCCGCTGAAACAGCTCGCGCGGGAAGACGTCATCGGTCGCCTTGGTTTCCTGCAGACACAGGATGTCCGGCGCGTGTTCGGTCAGGAACTGCTCGACAATCGGCTGGCGAAAGCGAACCGAGTTGATGTTCCAGGTGGCAATGGAAAGCGTGTCAGCCATGGGGAGGCTCTAGAACGAGACGAGGCGAGGCGCAAAGCCCCTCTTTTGCGAACACACCTTTAGTGGCGGTTCCAGCCCGTCGCGCCTTCATGATTGGGGTCGAGCCATTGCGCGACCATTTCACGCGCGCGCAAGGCGCGGACCTGCGCAAGCGTCACGATGCCCCGCGCCCGCGCACCCATGCCGGAAACGCGGTCGCTCATCAGGATTTTGGCGGCATGAAGCGGCACGATACCGAGGATCGCGGCGGCCTTGGCAAGCCAGAGCAGGGCAGGCCGCCCCTTGGCACGATGATCGGCAAGGTCATGTGCTGTCTGGCGCTGCCATTTGACGGCCATGTCCGACACATCGGTGCGCGCGGGATGATAGACGATCATGCCAGGCACGTAGAGAGTCCTGAATCCTCGCGCGACGGCACGGCGGCCCCAGTCGCGATCCTCCGCAACACGGATTCCCGCAAATTGGCCAACAGCATCAAAGACAGAGCGGCGCATCGCGAGATTGCCCGTGCCCGAGAAGTTCATCTTCGCGATGTACATTTTCTGGCGATAGGCAAAGACGCTTTCATACGCCTCCATACCGGTCATGTGTGCCGCATCGGCCAGGTCGATGCGCACATCGCCGCCCACGACTCCCGTCGCGTCGGCGGCTTCAAGAGCGTCGACGGCGGCGCGCAGCCAGCCGGGATGTGCACGGCAATCGGCATCGACAAAGGCGAGGATATCGCCGCTCGCCACAGCAACGCCTGCATTGCGCGCCATGCCGGGGCCAGGCTCCGTCTCGCGCACAATCCGGACATCGGGGTGTGCTGCTGCAATCGCGTCAAGATTGCCCTTTGAGCCATTGTCGGCGAGAATGATCTCGACCCGGTCTGCCGGATAGTCCTGCGCCTTGACCGAAGCGAGGCAGCGCAGCGCCGCCTCATGCTGGTTCAGGTGCGGGATGACGACCGAGACGCGAGGCGAGGCAGCGCGCGGTGCAGCCATCGGGCGTCAGGCGGCGCGCAGCTTGCCGCCGCCCGCCCTTCCGCCACCCACCTTGCCGCCATCGGTGAAATGGCCTCGGGCCAGCGACATCCAGATGAAGAAGGGCAGTGCATCATCGACAAAGCGATAGGCCGGGCCGCCGATATCGGCGGTCTGGTCGAGCAGGCCTCCCAGCTTTTCGATGCGGGCCAGCTCTGCCGAAATCAGGGCATCAGCGGTCGCATCCGAGAGGCCTGCCTTGATGTCGGCGAGGCGGAAAGATCCATCGGGCGTCGATGCCGCGCGTGCGATGGCGGCGAGAAGTGGCGTGTTGCCGGTTGCGAGCAGCTCTGCCGCGCGATTGCGGGCAACCGGCCCAAGCCTGTTTGCGGCTTCTTCGACAATCTCGTCGAGGCCGCGATTGATGTCGGGCAGGTCCACTTCAAGACGGCCGTCATTGATCGCGTTGATCCCTGCATGATGGCAGATGAGTCGCACCAGATAAGGCGAGCCGTGGCTCAGAAGATCAATCGTCTCGATGGCGCGCGGGCTGAACTTGATGCCCGCTTCGCGTTCGCCAATCTCGATGAGGGCGGCGACCTCGCGGCTTTCCAGGCGCGGCATCGGCAGGCCGACGACATTGCGGCGGATGGAGGGGATGTAGCCCACCAGTTCCTGCAGATTGGCCGAAACGCCCGCGATGACAAGCTGCACGCGCGCTGCGCGGTCCGAGAGGTTCTTGACGAGTTCGGCAATGCTCTGGCGGAAGGCGGTGTCCTGAAGGCGATCATATTCATCGAGGATGACGATCACGCGGGTACCCGTGATGGTCGCGCAAATGTCGCCCAGATGGCGGGCGTCGAATTCGCCCGGCGGCAGGAGGTCGGCCAGCGAAGCGCCGCCTTCCACTTCCTTGCCCGAAGGGTTGGCGTTGCGCGTGTAGAGCATCGGAATGTCCTTGAGGACGCCCCGGAAAATCTCGTCGAAGCGCGAGCCCGCGCCGCACGAGGCATAGGCGACATGATAGCGCGATTCGCGGGCAATGTCGGACAGGATGTGGAGCAGCGAGGTCTTGCCGATGCCGCGCTCGCCATACAGCACGACATGGGCGCGCTGGTCTTCAAGGATCGAGATAAGGCGCACGAGCACGTCAAGGCGTCCGGCAAAGCGCGACCGCTCGGTCACGGGCTGTGCGGGGGTGAACACCTCGTTGAGGGCAAGGCGTGCGTCCGAAAGCTCGGGTGCGCCATCAACGGGACGGTCCACCGCCGATGCGCGGAACGACGGGAACATCGCCTCGTTGCGCGTCTGCCGACGCCGACGGATCGACATGACTTCGCTGAGCGCGACGGTGCGTTCCGACGCTTCGTCTGTTTCGTCCTGCCAATCGTCCTGACGGCCACGGATACGGTTCATGAGAGAGCGAAAAAGACCCATTGCCCTGCCTTTGTGAATATGCGGTGCGTCCGCCATAGATGGTCGGCGCCGACCTTGTGCTGACACATGCGTTAAATGTTCGTCAGGTTCGCCCCGCAAAGGGCTTCAGCACGTACCAGCAATAGGCCAGCACGCCGAGAATCATCGGAATGGCGATGGCATCATAGCCGTTATTGCCAAACTGGTTGGCGACCGCGCAGCCGATGGCGGGCGGGAAATAACTCACCAGCGAATCCTCAACCGGAGAATCGCCGACCGAGCGCTGAAGAAAAAGGACGACGATTGCGGCGAAGATCGCAACAGTGATCCAGTCATAAGGTGTTTGCATCGATATCCGCTCCATTGTCGAACAATGGAACGCCCCCATTGTTAGCGTGGCTCTATTTTGCCCGAGTGAATCGCGCGCGCCAAGAGCAGAAGGGGTGGGTTACGTATTGTTCATGTGGCCCCGATTCCGGCCATTTTACGGGCCCGTGATTCGGGGTGTTTCCAAGGCCTTGCATTGCCATGCTGCCATTATGGAGATAACCCGCCGCCATAAAGCCGATCTCAGGGAGTCTTCGTATCATGAGCCGTCGCGTAGAAACTGACGAGAATTGCCCGACCCTGTTCGGACGCGTTTCGCGATCTGCCGTTGCGCGCTCCGGCCTTGCGGTCATCGCCGCCTTTGGAGCGGGCCATGCACGTGCACAGGCGCCGGGCGGTGGTGATGAGCGGCGCATGGATATCGGCGTTGGCGTCCACGGCTATTATGACAGCGATGCCGTGCGCGGGCAGAACGTTCTCAACGCGCGCCCTGATGCGCAGCGCGAGGACTTTGTCACCGAGCCCAATATCACGGCAGACATTGTTTCGCCCATCGGGCGGCAGAGCGTGTTCCTCAACGGCTCGCTGGGCTATCGGCTCTACACCCACAACAGCTTCCTCAATCGTGAGAACATTCACGTTTCGGGAGGATTCCGTGTCCAGCCGGTGCGCGGCTGTTTTGCCACGGTGACGGGCAATTATGTCCAGCAGCAAAGCGAGCTTTACGACATTCTCGACGGGTTCGATCCGCGCAACGTGGAGAAAATCGGCGGCGTCGGCGCGGATGTGTCGTGCCAGGCCGCAGGCGGTCTGACGCCGTCGCTCAGCTACCGGCGCACGCGCGCCAAGAACAGCTCAATTGTGCGCCAGGCCAATGAATATGTGAGCGACAACTACACGGCGTCGCTCGGCTATTCGCGGCCCAATCTGGGCACGATCTCGCTTTATGCCAGCTATAATGACGCTCGCTATCCCAAGCGCCGCATCCTGCTGCCCGGTTTGCCGGCGGATGGCACGCAGGTCTATTCGGGCGGCATCAGCTATCAGCGCGCCATCGGAACGCGGCTCACCGGCTCGGTGTCTGCGGGCTATACGACAGTCAATCCGCGCCTGCCGGGCGTGAAGGATTTCAAGGGCGCGAACTGGAATGCAGAGCTTTCATATGACAGCCGCAACAGAATCAAGGCCAATCTCGCCTTCTCGCGCTCGGTCGAGCAGTCAAACCTGATCGGCGACAGCTATGGCGTGAATACCGGCTTCCACCTGACCACGGAGTACGCTTTCAGCGACCGAATCAGGTTAACGGCAGGCGGCGCCTATGTGCGCCGCAGGTTCGAACAAAGCCCGCTTTATCAATTACCAAACTTTAACTCGCGGGACCGCACGGTCACCGTTTATTCCAAGCTGGCAGTAGGCAATGTCGGACCGGTGGCAATCGTGTTCGAAGCTGCCCGCGAGCACCGCAAGTCGGTGGTGCCCGTGTACAATTATGGCTCTACCCGGTTCGGCGTATCGGCAACCTACAGGTTCGGACGCTTGGGGCTCTAGGGGGAGCAAACAAGGGGTTCGGTCAGCCATGACGAGTGCAAGGCGTTTCATTCTGGCGGTTATCGCTGCCTTCTCCCTCCCGGCCATTTCGGCGGCACAGGTTCCGGCGGCAGCGCCCGCACCAACGGTTGCGCCGCCCGCAGTCACGGCGGTTCCTGTGGCCCCGTCCACGGCGCCCGCAGCCACGACGCCGACGGCGGACGACGGCTATGTGATCGGCCCCGAAGACGTGATCGAGGTCAATGTTCTCGGCCAGCCCGAATTCCGGACGCAGGCCCGCGTCGAAACCGACGGTTCGATCGCGCTGCCTTTCCTTGGCAAGCAGCAGGTGAACGGCCAGACGCCGCTCAGCCTCGCCGCGGCCATCGGCTCGCGCCTCAAGGCGGGGGGCTATTATACCAACCCCGTTGCCACTGTGACGGTCGTGTCCTTTGCCAGCCGCTACGTCATCGTTCTGGGTGAAGTTGCGCAGCCGGGGCTTCAGCCCGTCAACCGCAGCTACCGCGTTTCGGAAATCATCGCGCGGGCCGGTGGCCTGAAGCCGAGCGGCGCCCCGCATGTCATTCTGCGCCGCGTCAACGGGCAGGAACTGAAGCTCGACTTCAAGAAGCTCGCCGTCGGCTCAGAAAGTGATGATCCGATCGTCTATCCGGGGGACAAGCTGTTCGTTCCGGAAGCCGAAACCTTCTTCATCTACGGGCAGGTCAACGCGCCGGGCACTTTCGTGATCCAGGACCAGATGACCATCCGCAAGGCGCTTGCCCGCGCGGGCGGCCTGACCCCGCTTGGCAGCGACAAGCGCGTGCAGGTCTATCGCAACGGGCAGCCTGCAAAGGTGTCGCTGGAGAGCCCCGTGGGGCCGGGCGACGTGATTGTGGTGGGCGAGCGCCTCTTCTGAGCGGCAACGCGAACAGGGACAACAGACAATGAGCCTGATCCAATTCCTCCGTATGCTCTACGCGCGCCGCATGATCGTGCTGGCGACGTTCCTGAGCTGCCTGATCACTGCGGCGATCACGGCGTTCGTCCTTCCGCCCCGTTATGAAGCGCGCGCGCGCATCATGCTCGACGTGCTGAAGCCCGATCCCGTGACCGGCCAGGTCATGACCAACAACTTCATGCGCGCCTACACCGTGACGCAGATCGAGACGCTGAAGGGCACCGGCGTTGCCGGGCGTGTCGTTGACCAGCTTGGCTGGGCGAACGACGCCAACATGCTGTCGCGCTACGAGAAGGAAAACACCGATCCCGGCGCCGACGCCCGCCTGTGGCTGGCGCGTCAGGTGAGCGACAACATCCAGGCCAACGTGCTTGAAGGCTCGAACATCCTCGAGATCGTCTATAACGGTCCGTCGGCGGAAGCGGCCAAGCAGATGGCTGACCTGATCCGTCAGGCCTATAAGGACGAAGCGCTTCAGGAAAAGCGCCGGTCCTCGGGCGAATCGGCGGACTGGTATCGCCAGCAGGCCGACAAGGCCAAGAAGGCGCTGGAAATTGCCGAAACGGAACGCACGTCCTTCGCCAAGGCAAATGGCATCGTCCTTCCGACCGACAATTCGCCTGACCTTGAAACCTCCAAGCTCCAGACGCTGAGCCAGCAGACGGTGGCCGTGGCCGCCGCTCCCGGGGTTGCCGCGCAGATCAACCCGATGCAGGCGCAGATCGAAGCGGTGAACCAGCAGCTTGCTCAGGCAGCCGCCACCCTCGGCCCGAACCACCCGACCTATCAGGCGCTTGAACGCCAGAAGAAGCTCTATGAATCGCTTGCGGCCAAGTCCGGCGGCGGTGTCGGCGGCATCAACACGGGCGCGGTTGAAGGCGCCTATGAGCGCCAGCGTGCCCGCGTGATCGGTGAGCGCGACAAGGTGGACCAGCTTCAGCGCCTGCAGAACGAAGTGCTGCTCAAGCGCGACCAGTATCTGAAGGCCGCACAGCGCGCTGCCGAGCTTCAGCTTGAGGCCAGCACGACGAGTGCGTCGATTACCGACATGGGGCCGACGACCAGCTCGACGACGCCGTCCTTCCCCAATCGTCCGCTGATCATCGGCACGGCGGCGGCTTCGGGCATCGGCCTTGGCATCCTGCTTGCACTCCTGATTGAACTGCTCAATCGCCGCGTCCGCAGCGAGGATGACCTTGAAGTGGCAGCGGGGGCACCGGTGTTCGCCGTGGTCGGCGCACGCAAGCCCAACCGTTTCGTCCAGAAGCTGGTCGACATCCTCGAAGGACGCCGCCGCCGGAAAGAGGGCGACCTGAATGACTATGCGCCGGAGGCAGCAGAATGAACGCGACCGCAATGCATGAGCCCAAGGTGCTTTCGCGCCAGACCTCCGCGCTTCTCGTCGTCGATCCGGCGAGCATGCAGGCAGAGGCGCTGCGCGGCCTTCGAACCCGCGTGATCGCCCAGCATGTTCGCGAAGGCCGCCGTGCGCTTGCCGTGTGCACCGCCAGCGAGCATTCGGGCTGCACCTTCATTGCGACCAACCTTGCCATCGCCATGGCGCAGATTGGCGTGAAGACGGTGCTTGTCGATGCCGATCTGCGCACCGGCTCCATCGGTGAGGTGTTCGATTGCCCGCCTGACCGCCCCGGCCTTGGCCGGTTCCTCTCGGACGAGAAGGTGCGCTTTGGCGACATCGTGGAAAGCGATGTCATTCCCGATCTGTCGATCATCCCGGCAGGCCCGCCGAGCGAAAATGCGCAGGAACTTCTCTCCTCGGCACGCTTTGCCGCGTTCGTCGCGCAGTTGCTTCGTGAATATGATCTCGCGATCTTCGACACGACCCCCGCCAACACCTGCACCGACGCGCAGCGTGTTGCGACCGTGGTCGGCTACAGCCTGATCGTCGCGCGCAAGAGCGAGACCTATTTCAACGACGTGAAGGCGCTGTCGCAACTGCTGCGCGCCGACAAGTCGGCGGTCATCGGCACGGTTCTGAACGACTATTGATCCGATGGCGACGCTTGCTCCTCCTGCCGACCAGACGCGCAACGGCCTGAGTGTCGCGCAATGGGTGCTCATTATCGGCCTTTCGGTGCTGATTGGCCCGACGCTCGTTTCGGTCGGCCAGCAATTCTGGTCGAAGGAAAATGGCGTTCACGGGCCAATCGTGCTCGCAACGGGCATCTGGCTGTTCGTGCGCCAGAAGGAGGCGCTGCTCGAATTGCGCCAGCCGGGCAATCCGGTCATCGCCTGGGGCGGCTTCCTGGCGATGCTGCCAGTCTATGTCTTTGGCCGCGCGTTTGATTTTCTCAGCCTTGAGGTTGCCGCGCTGCTCGGCATCCTGCTTGCCGTCTTCTACAATTACTTCGGCTGGCGCGCGGTGCGCCACGTGTGGTTCCCGATCTTTTATCTGGGCTTCCTCATCCCGCCGCCCGGCTGGCTGATCGATGTGGTGACGGCCGGTCTCAAGACCTTCGTTTCCATCGTCTCGACGCACATCCTCGACTTTGCGGGCTATCCCATCGCACGGATCGGCGTCACGCTCTATGTCGCGCAATTCCAGCTTCTGGTGGAAGACGCCTGCTCGGGCATGAATTCCATCGTCAGCCTCACCTCGGTCAGCCTGTTCTATATCTACCTGCTGCACTCGACCTCATGGCGCTACGCGGTGTTCCTGACGTGCTGGATCCTGCCGATTGCGATCATGGCGAATATCGTGCGTGTGATGCTGCTGGTGCTCATCACCTATCATCTCGGCAATGAGGCGGCGCAGGGCTTCCTCCACAACACGGCAGGCATGATGATGTTCGTCATCGCGCTGCTTGGCATTTTCGCGGTGGACCGGGTTGCGGCGCCGCTGTTCCGCAAACAGGGGTGGATGTGATGGACCGGCGCGGTTTCCTGATTGGCGCGGGGTGTCTGGCCGCCGCTGCGGGTGCCACCACGATGCGGCCGCGCGAGCGCATGTCGCTGATGGGCAAGCTCAAGCTTGAGGATGCCATTCCGCAGCAATTTGCGGGCTGGTCCAAATATGACACCAACCAGATCGTCACGCCCGAGGGCGAGAACAGCCTTGCCAAGCAGCTCTACTCGCAGTCGGTCGGCCGCCTTTATGTGCGCGGGCAGGACGAATTCGCGATGATGCTGATCGCATATGGCGATACGCAAAGCGACACGTTGCAGCTCCATCGTCCCGAGGTCTGCTATCCCGCCTTTGGCATGGAGATCATCAAGAATGATCTCGCGACGATTCCCGTGGCGCGCGGCGTTGATGTGCCGGGACGCGACCTGACGGCGATCAATGCAGAGCGCCAGGAGTTCATCACCTACTGGACGCGCATCGGCCAGTCGCTCCCGACCAATGGCAGCGAACAGCGCGAGGCAAAGCTCGCCAGCGAATTCTCGGGCGTCATCCCGGATGGCGTGCTCGTGCGCTTTTCGACCGTGGCGGAAGACCCCAAACAGGCCTTCGCAACCAACCGGCGTTTCATCGGCGATCTGATGGCCGCCGTCAGCCCGGCTGTCCGCCGCGTGCTCGTGGGCGATGCGCCAATGGCCGCCATTGGCCGCGCATTGGCCGCAAAGGCATGACGCTATGGGCACGCATGATCCCCTCGGGCAGGCCTTCGACATGAAGAACCGGCAGCCTCTGCCGGATCAGGCCGATCTTGGCGGCCGGTCCAAGCTTGGCCTTGGCAGCCCGCTGGAACTGGAACATGCCCGCGCGCCACTGCTGCTGGATCTGACGGCGGTCTTCATGCGCGTCATGGAGCCGATGACGCTTCTGGCCACGGCCATCATCATGCAGTTTGCCCTGGGTGATCGCATCGCCGATTCTGCAGGGCCAATTTATCTGCGCGCAGGGCTTCTCGGCGCGATCTTCTATGCAGGCGTTGCAGAGGCCATCGGCGCCTATGACATGGACGTCCGATTCTCGGTGCGCCGGGCGAGCGGGCGGGTGCTGACCGCGCTGTTTGCAACCGCGATGTTCGTGATGACGGTCGGCTTCTTCCTCAAGGTGTCGGAAGAATATTCCCGCCTCTGGGCTTTGTCGTGGTTCGCGGTTGGCGGGGCGGCCCTGTGCATCGGGCGCACCGGCCTGACCTGGTGGATGCAGGGCAAGAAGCGCGAAGGCCTGTTCAACCTGCGCGTCGCCATCTTCGGCACGGGGGAGCAGGGCCGCAGGCTCGCGCAATATATCCAGAGCAACGAGCGCCTGACGATCGATCTGGTCGGCTTTTTCGATGATCGCGAGCCCACGCGTGTTGGGCCGTCGCCCGCAGACCTGCCCCTGTGCGGTGATCTCGATGCGCTTGTCACGATGGTGCGGCAGGGCCGGATCGATCAAGTCATCATCGCGCTGCCCTGGTCTGCCGAGCGGCGCTTGCAGGACATTGTCGGCGCACTCGCCGTAACACCGGTCCGCATTCGCCTCGCGCCTGATCTTGCCAGCTTTGCCTTTGCGCAGCGGCCCATTGTTCTTCTGGGCGACCTGCCCGTCATGACGCTGTTCGAGCGCCCGATCACGGGCCTCGATTCGCTCATGAAGAAGTTCGAGGACATGGTCCTTCTGGCCCTCATCCTGCCGTTCGCGCTGCCGATCATGGCGCTCGCGGCGATTGCCATCAAACTCGACAGCACGGGCCCGGTCTTCTTCAAGCAGGAGCGCGAGGGCTTCAACAACAAGCGCTTCCACATCTGGAAGTTCCGCTCGATGCGGACCGAAAAGCTCGAGTTCGACAATATCAAGCAGGCGTCCAAGCATGATCCGCGGATCACGCGCGTCGGCGCCTTCCTGCGCAAGACGAGCATTGATGAACTGCCGCAGCTCATCAACGTGCTGCGGGGCGAGATGTCGATTGTCGGCCCCCGCCCGCATGCGCCGTCAACGCGTGCCGGCAACCGCTTCTTCTACGAGATCGTCGATACCTATGCCGGGCGGCACAATGTGAAGCCGGGCCTGACCGGCTGGGCGCAGGTCTGCGGCTGGCGCGGCGAGACGGACACCGAAGAAAAGCTCGTGCGCCGTCTGGAGCATGACCTTTTCTACATCGAAAACTGGTCGGTAACCTTCGACCTCTACATCATGGTCCGCAGCGTCTGGGCAGTCCTTGCGCCGCGCAACGCTTACTGAAACCCATGAAGACCCGAACGGCGGAGACTCTCCCTTGAAAATTCTCATCCTTGGACTCGGCTATGTCGGGTGTACGCTCGCTGCCTGTCTCAGCCGTGACGATCACGTGATCATCGGGGTCGACGTCAATCGTTCCAAGGTCGATAAGATCAACGCGGGCGAGCCGCCCATCTCTGAGCCGGGCATGGCCGAGCTGGTGGCCGCCGCGCACAAGGCGGGAAAGTTGTTCGCCGATGTCGCAATTGGCGACCATATCAAGGATTGCGACTTGGCGGTCGTCTGCGTCGGCACGCCAAGCGCGCCGGATGGATCGCACAATATGGGCTTCATTGCCGAAGTGACGCGCCAGATTGCCGAAGCCGCAGCGGCGCAGCCCTCGGACAAGCGTCTGGCCGTAGCCTATCGGTCCACGGTGCGCCCCGGCACGATGGACGAGCTTGTCACGCCGATCTTCCGGCAGGAAATGGGCGATGCCGCGTCGCGGATCGACATTGTCTATAACCCAGAGTTCCTGCGCGAAGCCTCGGCCATCTATGATTATGACCACCCGCCCAAGATCGTCGTCGGCACGCTCACGGGCGAGGCCAGTCCGGTCATCGACAAGCTTTATGAAAAGATCGAGGCGCCGCGCTTCAACGTGAAGTTCCGCGACGCCGAATTCATCAAGTTCGTCGACAATAGCTGGCATGCAGTGAAAGTGACCTTCGCCAATGAAGTCGGTCGCCTGTGCGCGCTGCAGGGCGTGAGCGCGACAGCGGTCCACGAAATCTTCACAAGCGACACCAAGCTCAACATCTCGAAATATTATCTGCGGCCCGGCGGCGCCTTTGGCGGCTCGTGCCTGCCCAAGGACGTGCGCGCGCTCCAGTACATCGCGGCGGACGTTGGCGCCCATACGCACCTGATCGACTCGCTCGTCCGCTCCAACGAGGCGCACAAGCATTTCCAGTATGAGCAGGTGACGGTTGGGCTGGAGCCGGGCGCGAGCGTGCTGCTTGTCGGTCTGGCGTTCAAGGCACACACCGATGACCTGCGCGAAAGCCCCAATATTGATATCGCGCGCAAGCTGCTGCGCGATGGGTATAAGCTCTCGATCTACGATCCCGCCATCGAACCGGCGGCGCTGGTCGGCCAGAACCTTGGCTATATGTATTCGCAGCTGCCGATGCTCCAGTCCTTGCTGGTCGACAAGGCGACGGCGGAGGCAAGCCGCTACGACCTGATCGTGTCGGTCAATGATACGGTGAAGTCGCTGTCGGTCGGCACGGCGCGCCATCTTGACCTTAGCCGGATCGCCTGACGCATGTCCGGGGGGGCACAGCTCAGCGGTATCGAAACGGTCGATCCCGCCCGCCTGAAGGGCGAGAAGATCCTGATCGTCGTTGAAAACCTGCCCGTGCCGTTTGACCGGCGCGTCTGGCAGGAGGCGCGCACGCTGAAGGCGGCGGGCGCGCAGGTCTCGATCATCTGCCCGACCGGCAAGGGGCATGAGGCCCGACGCGAAACGCTGGAAGGCATCGATATTTACCGCCATCCGCTGCCGCTCGATGCCAAGGGCGCGCTTGGCTATCTGCTGGAATATGGCGCGGCACTCTTCTGGGAAACGCTGCTCGCTTGGCGCGTTTTCTTCCGGCAGGGGATCACCGCGATCCATGCGTGCAACCCGCCCGATCTCATCTTTCTGGTGGCGGCGCCCTTCAAGCTTTTGGGCGTCAAGTTCCTGTTCGATCACCACGATATCAACCCGGAGCTGTACGAGGCGAAGTTCAACCGCCGTGATTTCTTCTGGAAGCTGATGGTCTGGCTTGAAAAGCAGACCTTCCGGTTGGCGGATGTCTCGATTGCGACCAATGAGAGCTACCGCGCCATTGCCATCGCGCGCGGCGGAATGGCGCCGGACCGCGTCCATGTCGTGCGCTCGGGGCCGGACCTGAGCCGCGTCAAATCAGTGCCTCCCGTTGAGGCGCTGAAGAACGGGCGGCGCTATCTCGTCGGCTATGTCGGCGTGATGGGCGATCAGGAAGGCATTGACCTGCTGCTCGAAGCCGCCTCGCACATTGTCCATCAGGTGAAGCGCAATGACGTGCAGTTCGTGCTGGTGGGCGGCGGTCCCGCGCTTGAGGACCTGATGGCGATGTCGGCCCGCATGGGGCTGTCGGACTATGTGCGCTTTACCGGCCGCGCGCCTGATCAGGAGTTGTTCGAAGTTCTCTCGACCTCTGATCTGTGCGTGAACCCGGATCGGGTGAACCCGATGAACGACAAGTCGACCATGAACAAGATTCTGGAATATATGGCGCTGGGCAAGGCGATCGTGCAGTTCGACGTGACCGAAGGCCGCGTCAGCGCGCAGGACGCCTCGCTATATGCCCGCGCCAATGATCCGGTTGATATGGCTGACAAGATTCTGGAACTTCTCGATGATCCGGCGCAGCGCGAGCGGATGGGCAATTACGGCCGGGAACGCGTGGAAAGCGGGCTTTCCTGGGCGACGCAAATCGAGCCGCTACTCGGCGCCTACGTACAATTACTCAATCGCCCTGCGCTCAATTGACCGCATGACGTCAGGGCAATTCGCCGTCTGTTAACCTTTTTTTGGCAGGGAAATCCTCGCCCGTCGGCAAATCGGCGGAGCGAGGAGACTTCCCGTGCGATTGACCGAACCCGGCAAGGAAATTCTGAAATTCTATCGCTTCGAGGATGGCGTCGAGCTTCCCGAAGTCGAATGGCATTGCGACGATACCGGCCTTGAGGCGCTGGTGGCGTTGCTGGCGATCCATGGCGTCGCTGCAGATGCACAGCAGTTGCGGCACGATCTGGGCCATGGCGAGGAGACGTCGAGCGAAGACCTGCTCCGCCTCTCGCGCCAGATACCCGGCATGCGCGTCAAGTTGCTCACCGGGCAGAAATCGCAATTGTCGCGCGTGCCCTTGCCCGCCCTTGCAAGCGGTCCGGAAGGCTGGTTCCTGATCGGCGCGCTCGCCTCTGATGGCGTCCTCGTCCACCGCCCGGGCCACCAGATCGAGAAGCTCGACCGCCAGATGCTCGACCAGATCTGGTCGGGCGACCTTATTCTCCTCACGCAGCGCGCGGCAGCGCAGCCCTTTGCCAATTTCGACATCCGCTGGTTCATCCCGCAGGTCATCCGCTACCGGAAGCCCTTGGGCGAGGTGCTGCTGATCACGCTCGCGCTCAACCTTCTGGGTCTGGCCTCGCCGCTTCTGTTCCAGAATGTCATCGACAAGGTGCTTGCCAACAACACGATGACGACGCTTGTCGTGCTCAGCATCGGCATGTTCGCCGTGGCGCTGTGGGAAGTTGCCTTTGGCTGGATCAGGACGCGCGTCTTTTCGGAAACCTCGCAGAAGATCGACGTTGAGCTGGGCGCGCGCATTTTCCGTCACATGCTGGCGCTGCCGCTCACTTATTTCGAGGAGCGTCGCGTTGGCGACACGGTGACGCGCGTTCGCCAGATCGAAACGATCCGCGAGTTTTTGACCAACGCGTCGCTCTCGGTGCTGATCGATCCTATTTTCACGCTGGTCTTCCTCGTCGCGATGTTCATCTATTCGCCTGCGCTGACGCTGATCGTTCTGGTCAGCATGGTCGCCTATGCGGCCGTCTCGCTCTTCATCACTCGGCCAATGCGCGATGCGCTTGACGACAAGTTCAACGAAGGCGCGGCGTCCAACGCGCTGCTCGTGGAGAGCGTGTCGGCCATGCAGACCGTGAAGGCGAGCGCAATCGAGCCCCAGTGGCAGCATCGCTGGGAGCGCCAGCTGGCGTCGTACAGCGCGGCCAGCCAGCGCGCGATCAACATCGGCAATACCGGCTCGGAAGCGATCCAGCTCATCTCCAAGCTGAGCTTTGTCGCCATTCTCTTCTTCGGCGCCAAGGCCGTGATCGCAGGCGCGCTCTCGGTGGGTGGCCTGGTGGCCTTCAACATGTTCGCCCAGCGCGTCTCCAGCCCGGTCATCCGCATGGCGCAGCTCTGGAACGAGTTCCAGCAGGTCCGCGTCGCGGTTGAGCGTATGGGCGATCTGCTCAACGCCCAGCCCGAAGCAAAGCCTGCGGCCAGCGTCCCGATGCCGCCGGTGCAGGGCAATGTTTCGTTCGAGCGCGTGTCCTTTGGCTACAGCCCGAACACGCCGCGCGTGATTGACGGCATTGATCTCAACATCGAGGCGGGCACCATGCTGGGCATTGTCGGCAGCTCGGGCTCGGGCAAGTCGACGCTGACCAAGCTGCTGCAGCGTCTCTATGTGCCGACTGAAGGCCGCATTCTCGTGGACGACATGGACATTGCCCAGGTCGATCCCGCGAACCTGCGCCGCCAGATTGGTGTCGTGCTTCAGGAGAACGTGCTGTTCAGCCGCACGGTGCGCGAGAATATCGCGCTCGCCAACCCGGCGATGCGGCAGGCGGACGTCATTGCGGCGGCGCGTCTGGCGGGGGCGCACGACTTCATCATGAAGCTCCCACAGGGTTATGACACGCCGATTGTCGAACGCGGCAGCAACCTTTCAGGTGGTCAGCGCCAGCGCATTGCCATTGCCCGCGCGCTGGCGGTTAATCCGCGCATCCTCATTCTCGATGAAGCGACTTCGGCGCTCGATGCCGAGAGCGAGGAAATCGTCCAGACCAACCTCAGGAAGATTGCGACCGGACGCACGGTCTTCATCGTCGCACACCGGCTTTCCGCCGTTCGCCAGTGCGACAAGATCATCGTGCTTGAACAGGGCCGCATTGCAGAAGCGGGAAGCCATGATGAGCTTGTCGCCGTCGGCGGCCGCTATTCGGAACTTTATCGCCGACAAATGGGCATCCAGCACGGGAGGAAAGCGGCATGAGCGCTTATGCGGAAACCTGGGCCAGCATCCGCGAGGCCTTGCAGCAGGAGCGCCAGCGCGAAGCCCGCGACCGGGTGAGCGAAACTGCCTTCCTGCCCGCCGCGCTTGAACTCGTCGAGCGACCCGTCTCTCCCATGGGTCGGCGCACGGCCTATGTGCTGCTCGCGGGACTTGTCGTCATGCTTGTGTGGCTGCTTGCCGGTCGCATCGACATTGTCGCCTCGGCTGAAGGCCAGCTGAGCCCGGCAGGCAGCGTCAAGCTCGTTCAGCCTGCTGAATCGGGCATCGTCCGCCGCATCTATGTGCGTGATGGGCAGAAGGTGGTGAAGGGGCAGCTTCTTGTCGAGCTGGACCCGACCATTTCGCGTGCGGAACTCACACAGGGGCGCGACGCGCTGATGTCGGCGCAGCTCACGGCAGCACGTGCGCGTGCGGTTCTCGATGCTCTTGATGGCCGCGGCTTCGTCTTTGCGGCACCGGCTGGCGCCACGCCACAAATGGCGCGTGATCATGAGGCTTTTGCCCGTGCGCAACTGGCGCAGATCCGTTCGCAATCGAGCGAACAGTCTGAAACCAGCCGTGCAGCCGCCATCGCGGCTGGCGAGGCGCGCATCCAGGCGCGCAAGATTTCCGAAAGCCTGCCGCTGCTCGATCAGCAACTCGCCGCCAATGAGGCGCTGCTGGCCAAGGGTTATGTTTCCAAGCTGCGCGTTCTTGAAATGCGCCGCCAGCGCGTTGCCGCCGAGCGGGATCGTGAAGCCGCGCTCCAGACGGCCGCCCGCGCCTCGGCAGAGGCGGGTGCCGCGCGCAGCCGCGGCTATGGCACGGGCGTCGGCGGACGCGCCGAGCTTCTCCAGACGCTCATCACGGCGGAAGCCGAAGTCGCCCAGCGCCAGGGAGAGCTTGCCAAGGCGTCGCAGCGCGCGGGCTTTGGCCGCCTCGTGGCGCCGGTCAGCGGCACTGTGTCGCAGCTTGCGGTCCATACCGAAGGTGGAACCGTGGAAGGCCTGCGTCCCATCATGGCCATCGTGCCCGATGGCGGCCTCATCGCCGATACCAAGCTCGCCAATTCGGATGTCGGCTTCGTCAAGGTTGGCCAGACGGTTGCGGTCAAGGTCCATGCCTATCCGTTCAGCCGTCATGGCACGATCAGCGGGCGCATCGTCTCCGTCGGTGCTGATGCGGTTCCCGACGAGAAGCTGGGCTTCGTCTATCCGATCCGCGTCGAGCTCGATCGCAAGGATGCCGCGCGCTTCACATTGCGCCCCGGCATGCTGGTGACGGCGGACGTGCGCACCGGATCGCGCAGCCTGATGGACTATCTCGTCAGCCCGATCGAAGCGGCCCGCGCGGTCGCCGGGCGCGAGCGCTAGCACCCATGAGAAGGGTGGGGCGCTGCTCCACCCTTTCCCTCTTGCGCCGCACGGGGTATCCCCTTTACGGAAACGTAAAGCCGGATGGCCCGGCGGCTAGCAAGAGAGGAAGCCACATGTCTGATCCCGTGTTGACCGAAGTCCGCGGCAACGTCCTGATCGTTACGCTCAACCGCCCTGAAGCGAAGAACGCCGCCAACAAGGCGCTGGCTGAAGGGGTGGCCGCCGCGATGGATCGGCTCGATTCCGATCCTGACCTGCGCGTCGGCATCATCACGGGCGCTGGCGGCACCTTCTGCTCGGGCATGGACCTCAAAGGCTTCCTGGCTGGCGAAACGCCGCAGGTGCCGGGCCGCGGCTTTGCCGGGCTCACCGAAGCGCCGCCGAAGAAGCCGCTCATTGCCGCTGTTGATGGCTATGCGCTGGCCGGTGGCTTTGAAATCGCGCTCGCCTGCGACCTCATTGTCGCCAACAAGGATTCCAAGTTCGGCATTCCCGAAGTGAAGCGCGGCCTTGCGGCGGCCGCCGGTGGCCTTGTCCGCCTGCCGCGCCAGATCCCGCAGCGGCTTGCCATGGAACTGGCGCTCACGGGTGATTTCGTGAGCGCGGCGCGCGCCTATGACATGGGCCTTATCAACCGCATCGTTGATGGCCCCGCACTCGAAGGCGCACTGGCGCTGGCTGAAGCGATCAGCGCCAATGGCCCGCTGGCTGTCGCCGCCTCCAAGCAGGTGATTCGCGAGCAGCAGGACTGGTCGCAGGGCGAACAATGGAAGAAACAGTACGAATTGACCGCCCAGGTCTTTAGTTCGAACGATGCTCGCGAGGGTGCGGCGGCGTTTGCCCAGAAGCGTGCCCCGAACTGGACAGGCTCCTGATCGATCAATCACTTAGGCGGGAACGGACCCATATTCATGCCAAAATGGCGCAATCACGCCTCAATATGGCCTTGATTTATAAGGGTTAATTCCCGCCGAAAGGCCCAAGATTCATATCTTGGTAACCTCATCCGGCGCACCTGCTCCTTGTCCGAAGCGGATACAAACAGGTGGGTAGAAGTACGATGATGATGGTTGCAACACGTGGACGTGAGCAGGCGTTCGAGTGCGATGAGCTGATCGTGGGCAACAGCCCGGCGGTTCGCGCGCTGCGTCAGATTATCGCACGTGTCGCGCAAAGCAGCGCCTCGGTCATGATCACCGGGCCGTCGGGTTCAGGCAAGGAACTCGTCGCTCAAGCTATTCACGCAGCCAGTACGCGTGCAGGCCAGGCCTTTGTCGCGCTCAACTGCGGTGCCATCCCTGCCGAGCTGATGGAATCGGAGCTGTTCGGGCATGAGCGCGGGGCCTTTACGGGCGCTGCCACCCGTCGCATCGGTCGCTTTGAAGAGGCCAATAAGGGCACGCTCTTCCTCGACGAAATCGGTGACATGCGCTTCGACATGCAGGTCAAGCTGCTGCGCGTGCTGGAAGACGGCCTTATCCAGCGTGTCGGCGGCGGCGCCCCGATTGCGTCGGACGTGCGCATCATTTCGGCCACGCACCAGAATATCGATGCCGCCATCTGTGAAAACCGCTTCCGCGAAGATCTTTATTTCCGCCTTGGCGTGGTGCCGATCAACGTTCCCTCGCTGGCTGAGCGCGTGGAAGACATTCCGCTGCTCATCGAGCATTTCCGCAAGACGCGTGCCGCGCCCGCCCGCGCCCAGTTTGACCGTGATGCGATGATGCGCCTGATGGCCCATGAGTGGCCGGGCAACATCCGCGAACTGCGCAATGTCGTCGAACGCGCCGACATCCTGTTCGGCGGCATGGTCATCAGCGCTGAAGAGGTGGAACAGCTGCTCGGCCTGCGGTCTAACCGCCCCTTGCGCGTCGTTGACCTTCAGGCCCGCATTGCGGCGCGTGCGCCGGTTGCCGACATGCCGATCGCTGCGCCCAAGCCCGTCTCGCCCAAGCCCGTCTCGTTCGTGCCCGCAGTGCCCGCCAAGGTCGTGAGTCTGCCGATCGACCGCAATGCGCCGATTGATCTCAAGGTGCTCATTGAAACAGTCGAGCAGGAGCGCATCCAGATGGCCTTGGAAGCAGCAGACGGCGTCATCTCGGAAGCCGCGCGGCTCCTGACGCTCAAGCGCACCACGCTCATCGAGAAGATGCGCAAATACGGGGTCGGCAAACAAGCCGCCTGAGTTAGCTGAACCCGAGACGCGCTGCCGCAGCCTTCAGGTCGGCCACGCGATTTGGCGCCAGCCGGTCCGCTCGCGCCATGTAATTCGCAACGATCTCGGCGCCCGCCTTGTCGGGTGATCCCGCATCGAGCGGCGGTGCCGGATCATATTCCAGTGCAAGCTGGATGGTGCAGGCAACATCATCACCCGCAAGCTTGGCGACGAGCGCCAGCGCAAAGTCGATACCTGCCGTCACCCCGCCGCCTGTCATCCGGTTCCGGTCGATCACCGAACGCGCGTGCACGGGCTGTGCGCCAAAGAGCGCAAGATGTTCATGCCAAGCCCAGTGGGTGGTGGCCGAATAGCCGTCCAAAAGCCCCGCCGCGCCAAGGATGAGCGCGCCGGTGCACACGCTCGTCACCCATTTCGCCTCGGCCCCCGCACGACGCACCCAGCCGAGCGCGGCATCGTTGTTGATGACATCGGTAATCCCCATGCCGCCGGGAATGCAGATCAGGTCAGCCTGAGGCAGATCGTCAAAGCGCGTGGTCGGGAGTATCGAAAAGCCAGCATCGGTCGGCACGGGGTCAAGGCTCTCCCAGACAAGATGTACTTTGGCACCCGGAAGCCGCGACAGCACTTGGGCTGGCCCGGTCAAATCAAGCTGCGTCACGCCGGGGAAGAGCAGAAAGGCGATGGTTTTGACGGAGTGATCGTCAGTCATGGAAAACTCCCCGAAATTGTTGCTTGCGAGCCTTTGCGGAACTCCTTCCATCAAATGCCTTGTCGCCTGAACTATGGGCGACGCAAGCCGGGAGAGTGTGATCATATAGCCCCGGCCTGTCGCCTGTGTAACCCGTGCCCATGAGCGGAACAAACATGGCCGGGCCAAGCGAGCATGTCGAAAATGATCCGTCCTGCCGGCGCGTCGCGACCACCAATTGAGACTGCGGGGCGGACGGCCCCAGTGGCATAATGACCCGCCCTCCGGGCCGCACCTGCGACAATAGCGGCGCAGGCATGGCTGCCGCGCCCGCCGTGACGATGATCGCATCGAAAGGCGCTGCCTCTGGCCACCCGGCAAAGCCATCGCCTATTCTGATCTCGATATGGTGCAGGTTAAGGCGGAAGAGCCGATCCCGTGCGCGGGTCGCAAGAGGTTCGACCAGTTCCATGGAGAAGACATACGCGCCGAGCCGCGACAGCACAGCAGCCTGATAACCAGAGCCAGTCCCGATTTCGAGGACGCGGGATCCGGCGCGCACATCCGCCGTTGCAGTCATCAGTGCGACCGTGCAGGGAGATGAAATCGTCTGGTCAAATCCAATCGGGAGCGCCTCGTCGACATAAGCGCGTGCGCGCTGGTCGGGAGGGACGAAGTCGGCACGGTCAAGCCCGGACATGGCAGAAAGCACGGCTTGAGCGGTCTGCTGCCGCGCAAGTTGTGGAGAGTCTCGGCGCGTGCAGTGCCGAACGTCACGCAGCAGGGCAGCTTGATCCTGCGTTGGTCGGGCCCCAGTGGAATGCGCCATCGCCTGCGATGCGCACGCCAGCAAAACGGCAATACTCATCATCAACGGTGACGAGCGATGAAAGCTCATTCCGCTGCCAGAAGTTGCTCTGCCCCGCCCAGATCGACCGAGACGAGCTTGGAGATGCCACGCTCGATCATCGTCACGCCAAACAGGCGGTGCATCCGGCTCATCGTCACGGCATTGTGCGTCACGATCAAATAGCGCGTGTCGGTCTCCTTCGACATCACGTCGAGCAGACCGCAGAAGCGCTCGATATTGGCATCGTCGAGCGGCGCATCGACTTCGTCGAGCACGCAGATCGGCGCAGGGTTGGTCAGGAACAGGCCGAAGATCAGCGCGACCGCGGTGAGCGCCTGTTCGCCGCCCGAAAGCAGCGTGAG